>JAEEGL013410542.1_pt1 | contig 15543 bp, 10 predicted proteins | sample 9134231 | NCBI WGS metagenome assembly JAEEGL01 (sample SAMN16246548, study PRJNA631951) | gut metagenome | biome: gut microbiome; feature: rumen; material: fiber-attached | host: Bos | place: Iran: Karaj | collected 2018-10
CTCGTCCATGAGGAATACCTTAGGGTTACGTACGATCGCACGACCCATGGCAACTCTCTGTCTTTGACCACCTGACAAAGCCTTGGGCTTACGATCAAGTAATGCTGAAAGGTCGAGGATACGAGCTGCTTCCTTAACCTGCTTGTCGATCTCATCCTTCGGAACCTTACGAAGCTTAAGTCCGAAAGCCATGTTATCATAAACTGTCATATGAGGATACAGAGCGTAGTTCTGGAAAACCATGGCGATATCTCTGTCCTTGGGCTCCACGTCATTAACTACTCTGTCACCGATCTTGAGCTCACCTGATGTGATATCCTCAAGTCCTGCGATCATACGGAGTGTAGTAGACTTACCACATCCTGAAGGACCAACGAAGATGATGAATTCCTTGTCAGCGATCTCAAGGTTGAAATCCTTAACGGCTTCAAAACCGTTGGGATACTTCTTGGTAATGTTCTTAAGCGATAAACTAGCCATTTCAAAAACCTCCTAAATTGTCTTAATGGATATGCGGGATCCGGCTCAGCATAAAAGCACGGCAACCCACCGCTAGTTAACAGTATATATGGTCCTTATCCATAACTGAATAGGCAACCTGCCAAAAAAATCATCTCTTTTTTGACAGATTGCCCAAAACAGTTTCCTGATATAACAAAGGAGCGGGATAGCCGCTCCTTAATTACTTGATAATTAGATATATTCTCAGATCCTTCTGTAATCCTCTAAAGGCTCTACGGCGTCGCTTACTCTGATGCTCTCTACATTGGCCAGATCCTTGCTGTAGAATACCAGCTGATTCTTACCTCGCCTCTTAGCCTCATACAGTGCAACGTCAGCAGCCTTGTAAGCATCCTGGAATGACGTTGCGTCTCTCGGTATGACTACTCCTCCGATACTTGCTGTCGCTGAATACTTTACATAGTCACCGGCTCTGAACTGATGGAAGAAATTGGTGATCCTCTCACCCTCTCTCTGGAGCTGGTCATCGCTCTTGATACCCTTAAGGAAGAGGACGAACTCATCACCGCCGAGTCGGCCTATGATATCGGTAACCCTGAACTCGTTACGAAGCTGATGACCCAGAGTCCTCAGCACTTCATCACCGAAGGCATGTCCCATCGTATCATTGATCTTCTTGAAGTTGTCTATATCGAAGAGGAACATCAGGCACTGTACGCCCGGATTCTCGTTCATCCACTCCTGGATCTTACGCTCTGTAGCCATCTTGTTATTAAGCTCTGTCAGCAGATCCGTATCGGCCTTGTCTGCCAGATCCTTACTCTCTTCACCATACTTGATCTTGTTGATGATGGCATTGGCCACTAAGAAGAGGAGGAATACGCCTATGGCTATGGCCAGGTTGGTGATCATCTTGCGGGCATTCTTCATCTCGCTGAATACCACCTTGTCCACATACTTCTGATTGATAGCTGCCATAAGCTGCCAACCGTCCACAAATATGGGGGCTGCTGCAAGAGTCTTGCTCTCCGTACCCTTGGTGGCTGAGAAGATCATCCTGTTCTGCTTCTCTGCACGAAGCTTGATCTGGGCTATCGTAAGTCCCTCTACTTCTGCACCCTCCAGGTTGGTAAAGACATTGTCTCCGCCTGTAAATGTACTGGGCGAACCCGCTGTATAGAGGATGTCTCCATTGGGATTGATAAGTGCATAACCTACACCGCCGCCGTAATTATTCAGAGGAAGCGATGATGTTACATTGGAAGGGCTGACAAACAGATAGATCATACCCTCCATGCCTTCACTTCCGGTTATCGGAGTCGCGCAGATAAAAGCCTCTGTCCCGGTTATGCCGTTATCCTTGACATAGCTGTACTTAACGGTATTGTTAATATTGTAGTAATCAAAGCCCGATATATCGAGATCTGCGCCCGTATCAGACACACCCTTGCCGTCTTTGTCGGTTATGACGGTCATATATATATTATTGGAAGTCCTGGTGATACCGGCACCGTAATCGGCCAGCCTGCTCTGATCAAAGCCCTGTGCCGCTATGATCGATTCAGCTCCGGATGCCGTGCTTGAAATGCCTGTAAACTCACTCTTGAGCGCACTGGCATAAGCCTCGATCTCAGATGTGAGCTTATTATTGATAGTCTCCTGCGCACTGTTCTTGCTGGTGATAGTGAAATTACTGATAAGGAAGATTATCACTATCACAAGTACAGTTACAGGAACACCCCACTGAACGAACAGACCTCTATTCTGATTCTGATTCTGTTTTTTCTTCTTCTTGCTTCCCATCGTTCTCCCCTATTGGTTCCGTACTCGGTTCCAACTTAGCAAATATCTTCTTCCAAACGAGACTGCATATATATGCAGGTCCTGAAATACCTATCAGCAGATAGATCGGTAAGATCCTGAATCCAAAGTTCGTCAGGAATGCCACTCCCATCGGTACTGCAAGTATCAATACAAGCAGAAGCGTATACGGCAGATTGCTGACTGCCAGCAAAAATGCATTCTTAATGGTGTTCTTGACCGAATTGTCGAAACGCGACAATAACGGATAGACGTATATCATCACCACCACCAGAAAAACGCTGAATACGAGCATCATCACCAAAATGAACTGCGGGATATCCTCTATCATCCCGTTCTTGATGATCAGCGCATCCGCTCCAAGTATAAGAAGTATGATCAGATTGATGAGCCAGATGACCGTAGCCTGTCTGAAGTTGAGCTTAAACGACTTAAAGAAGTCCCTGGTCACATATGACTCTTCATTCTTGACCATCTTGACCGTCACATAATACAGTGCGGTCCATGATGCTCCTATGGTAAAGATCGGCAGTGAACAGATGATAACCAGTATATTGATAATGATAAGATCCGCTACCTTCCCAAGGAAAGAGATCACGGGACTGTCCGGACTAAACATCTGCTCCACCTGTATATATAGTACCGCTACAAGACCTATTATAGTACTTTTGTCTCATTGCTTCAACAAAATCCTTTTATTTTCGCTAAAAATTAATGCAATGTTTATAAACACAATAATTCTAACATAAACAGAATACAATCTCAACCAAAAACCCTTTCCATGGGAATATACTGGATCCCGTCCTTATAAGTGAGCTCTCCGCAGTCCGTAAATCCTCTCTTATGGTAGAAATCCTTGGCGTATGGAGCGGAGTTGACGGTCATCTTGCTGAACTCCGTATTCTTCTTCAGATAGTCTTCGGCCTTTTCAAGCAGCTTGCTGCCTATGCCATGGTTATGACGTGCGCCGTCCACAAACAGAAGTGAGATATGATTGCCGTTTCTAATGCCTATTATACCTGCTAACGTATCGCCTTCAAATGCCAGGAAAACCAGATAATGACCTGTCTCAAAGGCTTTCTTCAACATGGGATCGGTCACGAACTCCGCAAACGCTTCCGTTCCTTCCCTGCCGTAATCTTTGGACTCAAACTTTAGAAAAACCCTGAATGCCAGCTCCATGGCCTCGTCCCATTCATCCAAACGGGCCGGTCTTATCACTATTTCGTCTAATTGCTCCATGATTCCGTCATTCCTTTAAAAAAGTCCCTGATCTCCTGCCAGAAATCCTTAAAATAGTCGGAGATCGTCTTCTTGACTGTCTCCTTCACCGCTTCCTTGGCGCTTTCAACGACCTGCTTCTCGATCTCGTCCATGGCATCCTGCGCAGTCTCAAATGTCTTATCCGCCACATTGTCGTATACATCATCAACTACATCAGCAAGGGTGTCACCGTCTATCCCCAGGTCATTGACCTTGTTCATTATATCCACGGCCTTCTGGGTATCGCTGTCAGATATGTCCACACCGTACTTATCCTCCGCTTCCTTAATGGCCTCTCTTATCTCATCCTCATTCTTAAGTCCGCCTTCTCTGAGCTCATCCTTGAACTCTGATAAAAGTGCCTCATACTGACTCATATCATATCCGGAAGCTCCTTCAGTACCGTCGGACGCATATGCATTCAATCCCGGGAGCAGCGATACGACCACTGTGCCCGCAAGGACGGCGGCCATGACTCTCAGGATGCCTGTTCTTCTAGTTAAGATGCTTTTTGACCCAGTCATATATATCTCCCATTACAACATCTTTATCCAGTTCATTGAGGAGCTCATGTCTGTCTCCCTCATAGCAGTGATCCTCCAGATCTTCGATCCCCAGCTGCCTGTACTGCTCTACGACCTTACGGACTGAAACCGCATAGTCTCCGCAGGGATCCTCACTTCCGTATATGAAGAAAACAGGAAGCGACTTGGGTATCCTGCTTAACAGACTCTCATCATGAAGCCTGCCCAACAGTTCCCTGAGCGTCAGATATCCGTTAAGAGTGAACATAAATCCGCAGTCGGGATCCGCCATATACCTGTCTACTATCTCATTATCCTTAGTGAGCCAGTCAAACGGTGTCCTGGGATTCTCTATCTTCTTATTATAAGAGCCGAACCCTCTCTTACTCATCAGCATGCTGGGATGCTTACTTCCCTGAAAGAGCATGAGCGTCCTTACAAGGATCCCCATGAGCGCGAGCTTACCCTTATCCATCATAAGAGTACCGCTTATTATCGCACCGTCTATTCCCGTACCGTACCTGGTCAGGTAATTCCTGGTGATAAGCGAGCCCATACTGTGACCGAAGATAAATATCTTAAGTCCGGGATACTCTTCCTGTATCATCTTCTTAAGTCTGTGAACATCTCTGACTACGACCGTCGCGGGATCTCTCTTGCAGAAGTATCCCTTAGGTCCCTGACTTACGGAACCGCCGTGACCCAGATGATCATTGGCGGCCACCACAAATCCCTTACCACACATGTATTCGGCAAAAGCCTCATATCTGCCTAAGTGCTCGGCCATTCCGTGGACTATAAGCAATATGCCTGCGGGATCCCCGTCCGGGACCCACTTACAGGCATGTATTCTGCTCGCATTATCTCTTGAATCGTAAAAGAATTCCGTCTTGTTCATCTGCAGTCTCCTTGTTGTTAGAGGTGTTCGCCTTTATCAGCTGACTGTTGCGCCTGCAGGCATATCCTTCTCAGGATTGAGTAAAACCACGTTGCCCTTGTCATCCTCGGCACAAAGGAGCATTCCCTCGGATGTAAGACCTGCCATGGTCACGGGCTTGAGGTTATTGAGCACAAGCACCTTCTTGCCCACCATCTCTTCTGCCGAGTAGTACTGCTTGATACCTGAGAGTATCTGCTTGACCGTAGAGCCCACCTGTACCTGTGAGCACAGAAGCTTCTTGGACTTGGGCACTTCCTCACACTTGATGATCTTACCTATCCTCAGCTCCAGCTTGTCAAAGTCACCGTACTCTATCTCAGGCTTGCTCTCCGCATCCATCACATCCGCATTGTCGGAACCTGCTGCCTCAGCCTCGGGCTCGATTCCGTTCTCCTTTGCATACTCTGCTCTCTGAGCCGCTCTGATCTCCTCGACCTTTTTCATTATCTCTTCAGAATCCAGTCTCGCAAATAATATCTCCGGCTTATCCGTGACCTTGCTCCCGTCAGGATATCCGCCGAATGTAACAAGACTGTCATAATCTCTTACCTGTGTATTAAGCTGAGCCAGGATCCTGTCAGCCGTTCCGGGCATAAAGGACTTAAGAAGGCTTGCTCCTATCACGATCGACTCCGTGAGGTTATACATTACCTCTGCGAGCCTGTCCTTCTTATCCTCAGACTTGGCCAGTACCCAGGGCTCCGTCTCATCTATATACTTATTGCATCTCCTGAAAACAGAGAGCACTTCACTTACGGCATCCGCCATCCTGTTATCGTCCATCCGGGCGGTCACCTTGTCCCTTGCCCCTGTGACAACTGCCTTAAGGTCATCATCCACGGCTTCCTTAACACCCGTAGATCTGACAACACCGTCAAAGTACTTGTTGCTCATCGATATTGTACGGTTGACAAGATTACCCAGGACGTTGGCAAGCTCTGCATTGAATCTCTCAACCACGAGCTCCCATGTGATGGTTCCATCATTGTCATAAGGCATCTCGTGAAGTACGAAATATCTGACCGCATCCACGCCGAATAAGCTTATAAGGTCATCCGCATAGATAACGTTGCCTCTTGACTTACTCATCTTCTCACCGCCCTGTAAGAGCCAGGGATGACCGAATACCTGCTTCGGCAGAGGCTCACCCAGTGCCATTAGGAAGATGGGCCAGTATATGGTATGGAATCTTATGATGTCCTTACCGATAAGATGAAGATCTGCAGGCCAGAGCTTCTTATACTGCTCCGTACTGTTGCCGTCTGCATCATATCCTATTCCCGTTATATAGTTGGTGAGGGCATCGAGCCACACGTATACGACATGCTTGTCATCAAAGTCGACCGGGATACCCCACTTGAATGATGTCCTTGATACGCACAGATCCTGCAGTCCCGGCAGAAGGAAATTGTTCATCATCTCATTCTTGCGGGAAACAGGCTGTATGAACTCAGGATGAGAGTTGATATGCTCGATAAGTCTGTCGGCATACTTGCTCATCTTGAAGAAATAGGCTTCTTCCTTGGCGGGACGGACCTCCCTGCCGCAGTCCGGGCACTTACCGTCCACAAGCTGTGACTCTGTCCAGAAAGACTCACAGGGTGTGCAGTACATTCCCTCGTACGCACCCTTATAGATATCTCCCTGATCGTAGAGCTTCTTGAATATCTTCTGAACCTGACGCTCATGATCCGCATCCGTGGTACGGATGAACTTGTCATAAGAAACATCGAGGCTGTCACATATGCCGCGGATCACGCCTGCGACATCATCCACGAACTCCTTGGGCGATACACCCTTGTCCTTCGCCTTCTCCTCTATCTTCTGTCCGTGCTCATCGGTACCCGTCTGGAAGAATACGTCATAACCCTGATATCTTCTGTATCTGGCTATCGCATCCGCCATCACGATCTCATAGGAATTGCCTATGTGGGGCTTGCCCGATGTATATGCTATTGCTGTTGTTAAATAATATTTATCTGCCATTTTAATCCTCCATTATCTGCACAAAAGCCCGTGCATTGGCCGTTATGTCTCCCTTGAAGATGGCGCTTCCCGCCACGATCACATTGGCCCCTGCATCAAGGACTTCCTTAAGATTAGTCAGTCTTATTCCTCCGTCGACCTCAAGGTCTATATCGCGACCCGAGGTCTCTATCATTCGTCTGACCTCTCTTATCCTCTCCGTAGACTCAGGCAGATACTGCTGCCCTCCGCTTCCGGGTTCAACACTCATAAGAAGGATCATATCCACCTTATCAAGATATGGCTTAAGAGCATCCGTGGGTGTCTCGGGATTGATCGTCAGTCCCGCCCTGCATCCGCTTTTCTTAATGGCATCGAGAGTGGCCGCTACATCATCGCAGGCCTCCACATGCACCGTGATACCGTTACTGCCTAAGGCGGCAAACTCTTCCACATACCTTATGGGATCAACGATCATAAGATGGGTATCAAAGTACATATCCGTACAGCGCCTGATGCTCTCCTGAACACACATACCGAAACTTATGGACGGAACAAATACTCCGTCCATAACATCAATATGAAGCCACTTGGCACCGCCTGCCTCAGCCGCCTCAATATCTTTACTTAGATTGCAGAAATCCGCTGCCAGTATCGATGGCGATAAAATGTTTAACAAGATAACTTCCTCTCCAGTCTGGTAACTCCCATTGACAATAAGGATACAAGTATCAGATAGATGAGTGCTGCTGCCATAAGAGGCATAAAGGGCTCATATGTCTGACTTCGTATAACGTTCGCCCCGTGGGTGACATCCGTAAGGGCTATGTAACCGCAGATAGATGTCTCTTTTAACAATGTAATGAACTCATTGGCAAGAGCCGGGAGTATATTACGGAAAGCCTGCGGGATGATGATATGGATCATGGTCTGGATATATGTCAGACCAAGGCTTCTGCCCGCCTCCAGCTGACCGCCGTCCACCGACATGATGCCGGATCTGACGATCTCAGCCACATAGGCTCCCGAATTGATACCGAAAGCCAGGACTGCCACAAATCTCTTGCTGATATCGGGGCTGGTGAATATCACATAGTACATGATGAGCAGCTGGATCATGGTCGGCGTTCCGCGGATGACCGTAAGGTATGCCCTGCATATCGTATCCGCAACGCTTAAGACAGGACCCTTCTTCGTGCTCCTGTCAGCCGTTGACCGCACAACTGCGACGATGAAGCCCAGGGCCACGCCAATAAGAGCGGCACCGAATGTCACTATAAACGTGGTGCTGAGACCCTCGGTTATATATCTCCATCTCTGGTCCGCTATGAAATTCGTATAGAACTTGAGCTTGATATCTTCCATCTCTAAACCACGATAAATACTACTTACGAACTACGATTACCTGTGTTGCTGTTGTATAAGGTGTTGAGAAATCAACGCTTAAGAGTCTGTCCTCTGTAACAGTCATGCCTGCTGCACCGAAGTCAGCCTTGCCGCTTGTAACCGCGTTGATGATCGCATCGAACTCCATATCCTCGATCTTGAGCTCGTAACCGATCTTGTCACATATAGCCTGAGCAAGCTCTGCGTCGATACCTACGATCTGCTGGTTAGAGTAGAACTCATAAGGCTCGAATGCAGCGTTGGTAGCCATTGTAAGAGTACCGTTGCTTCTGTCAACACCTTCGGGAGATACGTAAGGGCATGTTCCCTTTGTATCATCGCCGATGTAGTTGGCGATTATCTGATCGATGGTTCCCTCTGACTTAAGCTCAGCCAGAGCTCCGTTGATCTTATCTGTAAGATCCTTGTTGTCCTTAGAGAGGCAGATCGCATACTCCTCAAGAGCAAACTCCTCATCAAGGATCGTGAGATCACTGTTCTTTGCTACAAAAGCCTTGGCCGGCTGCTCATCGATGATGACACAGTCTACCTTTCCCTGCTTGAGAGCCTGGATTGCATCCGCACCCTTGTTGTATCTCTCTATAGTAGAACCCTCTTCCTCATAATCGCTGGCATAGATGTCACCTGTTGTACCAAGCTGAACACCGATAGTCTTGCCGGGAAGATCGTCTACAGAGAATACCGTATTCTCTATTGCCTTCTGACCGCATGCCGTAAGAGCAAGCGCCATGATTCCTGCTAAAGTCATTGCCATTAATTTTTTCATATTATTCCTCCGTCCATAACCATAATAGGGATTGTGCCTATTTTAAGCACAATCCCTATTTTATCAATATCACTGCTCACTGTCAATTGCGAGCACGGCTCTTTTACGGGCATTACACCCATTTTGCAAGACTAATTGCCGGCCTTTTTGACTGCCCTGGGCTTGATCTTGAAGGTCACCGTCTTGGAATTTCCGAAATCGCCCATTCCTTTGATAGTAACCGTACCCTTGCCGGTCTTGACATTAACACCCCAATCCATGGTATAGTCTACACCCGGCTTAAGGATCGTCTTCTTAGTCTTATCCGTATATATCCTGATCTCATTGCCCGTTCCCTCTGCCGTATCATTGATACCCGGAGTGATCTGAGCGCCGGTATAATACTGATCCGCTATCTTATCAAACTTCATCTTGGTGATATCGGTCTTGTATACCCTGAATGAGCCGGTAACAGTGCCCTTGTAATTACCCTTGCCCGTAACGGTGGCTACTCCTGTCTCCGTAACGGCCGTGGTATCACTGTATTCTACCGAATAATTTGCAGCTTTCAGCAACTTATCATCCACATATACGGATACCTTGGGTTTAAGTGTTCTGCCGGTGCACTTCACATCAGCTGCCGTCACCTTAACACTGCCTTCGGGAAGCTTATCAAGTTCAACTTCCGATATGGTGAAATGAATCGGCTTTGTGCCCTTATATGCGCCCTTACCCTTTATGGTCACGGTAGGCTGCTTATTGGCCTTAGCAGGAACATTTATATTGTTGCTGTATGAGACCGTATAGTCCTTGCCTGCCACAAGAGTAAATTCCTCTCCGTATGTTGCTGCCTTGGCTGTTACTGTAACGGCCGGTGTACACTTGCTGCCGCTGTAGACATATGAGTTATTATCAAGAGATATCTCAAAAGCATCCGTACTGATATCATCAGCTGACTGATATATACGGAATTTCTTATCATAGGTCACCTTAGCATCTTCGTTCTTATAATTTCCCTTAAGTGTTATCTTGGCAGTCTGGACATCGCCTGCTGCTCTGGTAAATGCTATGTCATAATCCTTACCCTTACTCAAGGTCTTCTTACCGTACTTGACAACAGGCTTAAGATTTGCAACCGTCACTTCCTGTGCCGCTTTCTTAAGTTTCACATCAGGAATCGTGATCGTCAGATCGTCTTCTGCTATCTCAAGAGGAGAAATGGCAAACGTACCGGTCAGATTACCGGTATAGTTGCCCTTAAGCTTAACGGTTATTACCGGTGTATCGCTTACGTTTGTGGACTTCTTATAGCTTACCGTATAGTTCGAAGGATCGACCGGGTATGTACCGTCCATGACTGTTATCGCAGGCTTAAGTGCACTTCCCGAATATTCAGGAGTTTCCCCTACGATTATAACGCCGCCCTTATCGGCAGACAATTCCTTGGGCTTAACCTTATACTTATAGGTCTTGGATCCGCAGTATTCGTTCAAACCTATTACTGTCAGATAAGTATTGCCGGCATTGACACAACCCGGATCATAAGTCACATAATAGTCACCGCTTTCAGGCCCGAGCAGCGGATTAGCCGCCGTCAATTCCTTACCGTCTATCGTAACGCTCTTGACCGGAAGATCCCTGCCACGATCAGGTGTATATGTCAGATCAAAGTTATCGTCTACTGTTATAACCGCATTTTTAAGGGATTTATCTGCTGTATAGATATTATAGCTAAGATCCGTCAGCATCCCCTCATAGTGGCCTTTACCCTTTATGCTTATCCTGACCTTTCCGACTTCCGTAGGAGCCGCAGGATCATAGAGAACTATGTCATAATCCTTGCCTTCCTTGAGAGTAAGCTTGCCGTACTTGATGACAGGCGAAGATTTTTGAACCTTATCCTTCTTATAAGGTACATCCTTAACGGTTATCATAAATCCGTTGCCCCATGACAGAGTTCTCGGCTCTATATTGAAAGTACCCGTAAGTGTCTGGGTATAATTACCCTTGCCTTTAACGATGACGGTAGCAGGGCCGGCATTCAGCTGATTCTTATATGATACGGTATAGTCCGTGCCTCTCTTAAGCAGAGTTTTGCCGTCATATACATGAAGTTCGTCCTCCGCGAGAGATATATTGGAGCCCGTATATGTGACATCTGCAACGTTACCGATCCAGACCTCATCACCTATGTCGGCTGCATGCTTGCCTAACGCCTTAAGCATGGCTATGTCGGCATTTGTCAGTTCTCCCCAGTCTTCATCTGCCCACTGCGCATAGAGAGTCACTGTCTCTCCTGCCTTGGTTGTGATATTACGATCCGTCTTGTCAGCATATGCCGTACCGGTTCCGTCGGCCTTGGTGTTCCACTCTGAGAAAACCTTGTCCTGCGGCGGAGTGAAGCTGTTGGGAGTAAGAGTCTTCCCATCATCATATGTGCGACTCTGATCATCCATCTGACCGGTTCCGCCGTTTGAATCAAACGCTACTGTATAGGAATTGGCTGTCCATTTGGCATGAAGAGTCTTATCCCCTGTAAGAACCGTATCAAATCTCCATTCATTTCCATCCGTACAATCTTTATCCGTAAACCATCCGCCGAAGGTATATCCCATATCCGTGGGAGCATCGGGTGCAGTCACCGCAGTATTCTGAAGAACATATACCGGATCGATATCAACTCCGTGACCATTGAGATCATAGGTTACGATCCATGTATTGACCGTAGTGAGAGTGATCGTCTGTGGATCTGATGCCAGAACCGTTCCTGAAGCCTTAACTCTGACATAATATGTACCTTCTTCCAGCTCGGTCAGAGCCCCGGTGCAGGCTGCCCATACTGTACTGGCATCCGCAGGATCTGTTGTAGTATATTCATGATCCACAGTCGTAGGAATGCTTCCTTTAGCACCACGATTGGTAGGATCAACAGCCGTAAGCTCAGGGGTCTCTGCCTTGGTAAGTGTAAATGTCTGTTCTTCACTGTCTACTGTAGTAACTCCGCCGTCACCCTTCTTAACAAGCTTAACGGTGCATGGTGTCAGTCCCGTAAGTGTCTTGGCATCATCCGTTGCCGTAAATGTGGCAGGATCACCGCTTCCTATCGTAAGTATGTATTCTTTACCTGAAATGAGTTCAGACAGCGAAGCCGTATCAGCACCTGTTGCCGTTAAAGTGGCAGAGGGTTTCTCCTCCCTTGCAGGCCCGTTTATGACTATCTCCTGGGCAGCGGAAGCAAGGGCAGTACCTGATGCCTTGACACGGACATAATAAGTACCGGCTTCAAGATTTTCGAGAGTTCCTTCACAATCACTCCATGCTGAAAGATCCGGGGTGGCCTCCTTATAATCGTCTTCTGCCGCATATTCATGCACATCTGTGGAATCAATACTTCCGTTTCCTTCAATCGTTGTCGAATCCGTTCCTGTCAGATTCGGTGTCGCCGCTCTTGTAATATTGATTATTTGAGGCTCACTGTCCTTTGTAGTCGAATTGTTTCCTGTTCGTATCAATGACAGTTCTCCGGGGGCTATTCCATCCAGGTCACGGGTGGTCATCGCATTATTCCATGTAGTGCTGCTTGTACCACTCTGTGCTTTGTAATCGGATCCCTGTACCAATCCGGTCAAACTTCCCTTACTGTAACCGCTTGCACTGAATGAAGCATTCGGTGTCTCCTCGGGGATAAGTTCATATTCAGTGATCTCTATTGTCTGGAATGCGGATGCCAGCTGTGTATCAGCAGCTTTAAGACGGACATAATATGTTCCGGGCTCTACGTTTTGCATCGCTTCAGTACAAGCAGTCCATGTGACCGAATCCGGATCATCTCCGGGTGCGACGGACGAGTATTCATGCGCTGATGTGGTAGGTATAACTCCCTTACCATTTAATTGCACAGGCTGTGTGGCCACAAGTTCCGGAGTTGTCGCTCTGGAAACTGTGAATGTCGCCGGCTCCGAATCCAGCTTCTCATCAGAGGTCGCACACTTGATCAGTGTGATCTCTGTTTCTGGATCCAGGCCGCTTAGAGCCTCTTCCGTGCCGGTCGCGGTAAACTTACCTGCCGGATCATCCGATACCGTAGCATTAATAGGTACAGCACCTGTGATTATATAATCCTCGCCTTCCACAAGTCCCGAAAGCGTTCCTTTTGAATAACCTGTTGCTGCCAGTTCGACACCGGATATATCCTCGAGTTCCTTACTTGTGGGAAGGACTTCTACTAAATTATATGTTGTCGTCCAACCCTGATCCACTTCCTCAATGTGAGCTATAACAATGTTCCCATCCGTATTGGTATAGATTATATGCTGCACTCCATCCAAAACTACTGTAGAAAGCCTATTAAGCCCGGTATCCAGATCATTCTCCAATTCAAACGCATTACCATAAGCCGTCTGAATCCTGTTCCTGAAATAAGCTGCATAATAAATCTCAGAACCATTTACTGCCATATCACCAACAATTTCAGGGGCAACCTCTTCTGCACTGAAACCACCGCTGTTGTCAAAGGAATCATTTTTAAGAACATTGACTTCTTTAATGACAACAAAGCAATCCCTTTCAAAAAGAAACGAATAAGCACCAGTACCACTTGCACAGGTATCAAACAGTCTCGAACTCTCAAGAGTAGAATATTCGTAATTTATCCCATTTATAAATATCTTGTAATCCGAATACTTACTGCTATTCCCTTCCCCTTCTTGTCCACTCCTTACGCTTTTATAAGTTACTACACGAGTGTTGTTAGCAAGAACCGAAACCTTAATAGGTTTTGAGGGTTTATTATATTCTCTAGCCGTGCTGCTTTCGAACCATCCGCTTCCGTCTGCGATCACTTCCCTGTCAAATGGTCCACTCGCTTTTGTAGCACACATTCCATCATCATAATTATATTGAGAATAATCAGAGTCACCGCCTCTAGTGTCAAAGTAAGCAATATGAACTTTTTCGTCTGATCCGACAGCTATATCCGGAGCATATAGAGCACCATCCGTTGCATCACCAGAATTCATGGATTCTATAGTCTCAACATCAGACCATCCGTCTACTGTCTGATAGATATATCCAATCTTATCATCGCCTGTAGTGAATGCAATATGCACCGTATCACCACTGAGTGCAAGAGAAGCTTCTTTCGCTGCTGTATCTTCGCCTACTGCTTCTTCAGTCCACACTCCATCGGTAGTATACTTGCCGTAATACAGCGTTCCGCCGCTTACTACTCCGTTACTGCTGGAACCGCCTCTAACAAATAATACGGCAATAGAGCCATCTGAAAGGGGCTCGGCGTCCATTACGAAGCCACCGATTACTTCTGCTTCTGCTTTAGCGGGTATGGCCGGAATCATCGATATGACCATTGCCAGTGCCATAAACAGGCTAGCAGTTTTTTTCCAACTTCCTTTCCTCATACTTTTCATCCTCCTATAGATCAACCAAAACTTTGGGTAGCGCCATTATATCAATATAAATGTCCGATTTCTATAGTTTTTTAGGCAAAAAAAAGCCGGAGCTGTCTGTTGGTAAACATAATCTCAACAAAACAATCCCGGCTCTACTTATTCTCCAGATGGGCCTGATAAACCTCTCTTTTAGGGATGTTACGGTCCGCAGCGACGGCCTTCATGGCTTCCTTCTCTGTCATTCCGCGGTTAACATAACTTGCAATATGCTCTTCTATGGTCATATCGGAAAAACTATCCGCCTTAAGTCTGTCGAGCTCTTCAATGCTCATCCCCTCGATGACGACCACATATTCCCCTCTGGGATCTTCGGCTTCATACTTCGCAATGGCTCCCTCAACAGTGGTGGGGATCACCTCCTCGAACTTCTTGGTAAGCTCCCTGCAGAGGGTTATCCTCCTGTCACCGAGAGCTTCCTTAAGCTCTGCGAGTGTTCCCTTAAGATGATGAGGGGCTTCATATATGATTATGGTCCTTGTCTCGGTCTTAAGCTCTTCAAGGATCCTTCGTCTCTCCTTCTTATCGGAAGGAAGAAAAGCCTCGAAACAGAACCGTCTCGTCGGGAGACCGGATAACGTCAGTGCAACTATAAGAGCTGCGGGCCCGGGAAGAGATGTGACAGGAATGTCGTTTTCATGACACATTGCCACCAGCACTTCTCCCGGATCGGAGATCGCAGGCGTTCCGGCGTCCGTGATGAGGGCTATGTCCGTTCCGCTCTTAAGCTTATCGATAAGCGCCCTTGCTTTTTCCACTCTGTTGTACTCATGATAGCTGGTCATGGGAGTGTCTATAACAACGGCATTGAGGAGCTTGATGCTGTTGCGGGTATCCTCTGCCGCGATAAGATCCACGGACTTAAGAGTCTCCGTGACTCTGGGGGACATATCCTTAAGATTGCCTATGGGGGTTGCGCAAATATATAATGTTCCGCTCATGACTGCTTCC
>JAEEGL016989207.1_pt1 | contig 15543 bp, 10 predicted proteins | sample 9134231 | NCBI WGS metagenome assembly JAEEGL01 (sample SAMN16246548, study PRJNA631951) | gut metagenome | biome: gut microbiome; feature: rumen; material: fiber-attached | host: Bos | place: Iran: Karaj | collected 2018-10
CATGAATGCGCCCACGCCACGGGAGCGGATTCAAGACTGGACCGTCATCTGGGTGGTCATTCCTTCGGTTCTCCCGAATACGCACGGGAGGAACTAATTGCGGAACTTTCTGCTGCGGTGATCTCCAGCCAATATGGGATGAGCAAGCACATCAAGAGCGACAGCGCCCAGTACCTGAAGTCCTGGCTCGGTTCCCTCCAGCAGGGTCCGGAGTACCTGAAGAGCGTCCTCGGTGATGTCCGGCGTAGCTCCGGCATGATCATCCAGCGTCTCGAATCCATCCAGCAGGAAATGGCCCGGGGCGAGGAGGCTGACTATGGGAAGTTTCGTTCAGCGAAGGTCGAGGGCAAGCAGCCGGTGCAGGAGCACCAGGCACAAGCGGCCAAGGAGGCCCAGCCTGTTGAGGAGGAAGAGGTCCCCCATTACCACGGCCGATCGAGATGACAGGAAGAGGGAGGGTGCCATGGCCAGCAAGAAGAAGCATAAGGACAAGGGCGTGCTTGAGTACGTCTCCGTGAAGAACAGGAAGAAGGTCAAGGCGCTCATCCGCGAATTGGGTTTGGAATTCGTGTTAGCAAGGAAGGCCTATAGAATGGATCTATCAAAATGAATTGAACAGACCTTTTTTATTTGGAGCCCTGATGGGGCTCCTTTTTCAAATTCTTATCAATCGTCCATCTGTTTGTTGTTCAGTTATGATGCTAGAGATTGACAATGATGTATTGCCGGCGATTCTACGTGCATTGTCATACGTTGTCAATTTTACGATAAAAAGTCTTTATTATTTTAGGGAAATTTTGTAGTTTTGTCATTTAAAAGCATTATTTCGTATAAGTAATTAGAACAGAGAGTTATGTCCTGGACGGATTTTATCAAAATCCCATGGAACAAATATGAAGCTGCACTTCTTGTAGACGCATATTTGAAATATACAGAAGGACAAGAATCAAAGTCCGAGATCGTTTCGTCTCTATCACGTCGATTAAGGCGTTCTCTTCAGGTTCTTGGAATCCCAATAAGCAGTACATATCGAAACGAGACAGGCATTTCGCTCCAAATGTCTGCTATAGAGTTTTTATTTACAGATGGTGAAAGAGGAATATCTCATACTAGTAGTTTGTTTAAAGACATCGTAACTCTTTATAACGAAGATAGATCTGCTTTTGACACAATTTTAGCGATAGCCGTAATTAAGTATCCTCCGCTCAATCAAGAAGAAGATTCAAGCAATCATTTATCTATTTATTCCTCTGCTAGTTCTCCTGAAATAAGTAGCAGTTGTAATCAGAAGTATATCTCAAAAAAGATATATGATATTTTGATTAAAAAGTTTCCGAAAGGTTTTCGCCTCAATTCATACATGGAAGTTACTCGCCTTAGAGATTTCTACAAAACGGAATACTCAGAGGAACTTGATATGGATATGGATGATATCTGTGAAGATGTTAAGGCTTGTGGGATAGAGCATGAAGGAAGAGTCTATATACCAGAGAGAATGCTCTCATCGGATGTTAAAGAGCATTTGATGAGTTATATCTCTGATGTTTTCGATTCGGGCAGACATTTTATCTTCTATTCGACTCTCTTTGATTTATTCCAAGAAGAGTTTTTGGACGAGCAGATTCTTAACGCTGATATGTTAAAGGCGTATCTGGAGTACATTAATCAATATGGGTGGGTATTTTATCGAGAGTTTTTCTCTCTTGACAGAAACGTTGTAATTAATATTATCCAGGATGTCTCTCTCTTTGTTAAAGGGCAAGGGGGCGTTGTGACCGAAGATGAGGTTGTTAGTGCTCTTTCTTATTATCCGGAAAAAGATGTCCGTTTAGCCTTTGATGAGAGAGATACTGACTTGATCAGTTGTGGAAGGAACCAACGTTTTCATATAGATAATTTTGTGATAAGTGCAGAGGAACTCGGTCTAATCGAAGGTACAATAAGAAAAGCAATTGAAGCCTTTAGGTATATCTCTTTTAGTGAGTTATTAAAGGATATCGGAACTGTATCCCCATCGGTTATTAACAACAATCAAGTGTTTGGGACCATTGGTTTAAGAAATGTTCTGGCTGTCAAGTTAGCGAGCAAATTCAATTTTAACAACAATATAATCAGCGATTTCACGAATCCTATAAAGGCTGAGGATACGTTTATTGAGCTTGCAAAGCGTGATAGATTTACTCTTGATGATATCAATAGTCTGGCTACTGATTGCGGCACAATCGCTAATGCTTATATTGAAGTTATTCTGAAGACAGCTGTAAGAGTTGAGAAAGAGTTGTATGTTTCTAAGAATCAGGTAGGTTTTTGTGTTGATAATATTGATGCAGCATTATTAAAGTTCTGCAATAAGGATTATATCGCTTTTCCAGATATAACTACACTATCAGCTCTCCCAGATTGCGGGTTTCAGTGGAATCCGTTTCTTTTAGAGAGTTATATTGCTTTTCATAGTAAAGTCTTCAAACTCGTTCATTCAAGATATTTTGGCCAAAAGAATGTCACTGGTGGCATTGTTAAACGAAGTTCAAGTATTAATGATTTTGTGACGTTAACAGCTCATGCTGTTGCAGATTCGGATATTCCGATTAATAAAAAGGATGTGCTAGAGTTCCTGTTTGATAAATGGTATATAGCGCAACGAAGGACAGAGAGTATAGACGACATACTAGCTATGGCATCGACACTCCGTGATACTAAAAAGCAAGTTTAATAATATGTATTCATATAACTGGGATATTGAAACCGGCGGATTTCTTCTTAATAGTTCTCCTTTGCAGTTCAGTAAGGAACCGCGTCCTGTCTACAGTAAGGAACTAGACATTTTGGGGTTTAATCGCTATTGGAGATATCCAGATGACGAGACTCGTCCAATTATGTGGGCAGAAGCAAATAATTACTTCTACCGCGGACGATTTGTTGCTCAAGTTAAAGGAGGGACGTTCTTTACACCCCCTACACTCGTTATTATTGATGATCCCGAACCCGGAGGAGAGATGCTTAAGCAGGTGGATCTCGATAAAATGATTGAAAAAAACAAGTCATTGCTCGAGAGTCTGACTTTGGATACAATTAAGAGGGTTTACAATACATATCAACAATTCTCTAGTAAGGTAGATGTTTTTCATGTCTCTTATAGTGGAGGAAAAGATAGTGAAGTTGCTTTGGATATAGTTCAGAGAGCACTACCACATAATAGCTTTATTGTCATTTTCGGTGATACAGGTATGGAATTCCCGGACACATATCAGTCTGTGGAACTTGCGAAACAGAAATGTCAGCAAAACGGGATTTCGTTTTATGTCGCAAAGTCTCATTTGAGACCAGTTGATTCATGGAAATTGTTTGGCCCGCCTTCTTCTACTATTAGATGGTGCTGTAGCGTTCATAAAACGACACCCCAACTTCTTGCCATTCGGGATTATTTGGGTAAAACATCCTTCACAGAGATGGCATTTGTCGGTGTCCGTGCAGATGAGAGTGTTAGGAGGAGCGGGTATGATTACATTTCATATGGGACAAAGCATAAAGGACAGTATAGCTGTAATCCTATTCTAACATGGAATTCCGCTGAAGTATACTTGTATATTTATGCCAATGGCCTTCACCTAAATGAAGCCTACAAAAGAGGTAATACCCGTGCTGGTTGCCTTGTCTGTCCTATGTCGACAAACAGGAATGATTTCTTAAACAACCGATGCTACAAAGACCAGACACAACCTCTTCTTGATATTATTCATGAACTGAATATTGCAGATCGCGATCATCCTGAAAGAATTAAGAGTTATATTGAGAATAATGGATGGAAAGCAAGGAAGAATGGTCGAGATTTAAGCATTTCCCCTAAGGATTATAGTGAAGTCGTCCAGGATTCAAATTTGGTTATTACATTTAAGAACCATAATGATATCTGGAAACAGTGGATTAAGACCCTAGGTTCGCAATTACCAACAGATTCTCCTTCAATTGTTAAAATTGACAACAGCGGTAGAGTGTTCTGCTTAGAGATAAAGGATTTGGGTAACGGCTACTTGCAAGTCTCCACATCAAATGAATCTACCGCATCAAACATTCTGTTTTTACGAAAAGTCAGAAATGTGTTTCACAAATGCCACTATTGCGTTGGATGTCGTGTTTGTGAGGCCAATTGTAAATATGGTAACATAGCATTTGATAAGAATGGTATAGTCACTATTTCTGACAATTGCATAAAATGTGGGCAATGCCTCGATCTAGATACAGGTTGCTATGCCTACAAATCCCTATGGTTATCAAAAGGTTTAGGTAATATGAATAAGAGTAAATCATTGGACTGTTACGCAGCTCATGGACCAAAGATTGAATGGTTCCAGCAATTCGTCAAATTAGGAGAAAGATTTATGACAGAGAATTCGCTTGGCAATAACCAAGTTCCTGCATTTAACCGCTTTCTTCGAGATGCAGGAATAATAGAGGGTGATCATGGGACCCAGTTAAGTCAGCTATTAAGTGACAATTTTGATAAGGATTTTGTTTGGGCTTTAATGCTGGTCAACTTAGCATATACACCCGAGGTCGGTTGGTACATAAGATCTTTTAATATGAATGAGGTCTTTGGTCAAAGTGCAATTATCAATGAATTAAGCAACACAGAGGGTGTCAGCCCGAGTGCTCAGAAATCCATTCCTGCCGCCCTTAAGAGAATCGCTGCCCTCCCATTTGCTAATGTTGGTTTTGGATTTGTCGAAAAATCGACCAAAGAAGACGGTGGTGCTAGATTTGTCCGCGTTTCTTGGAGTGACCCTGATCCTAGGGTGATTCTCTATAGTTTGTATAAATTTTCTGAAGCCTGTGGGGGCTATTATCAATTTTCTTTGTCTCGGTTATTAGATGATTCTGTAGATAGCGATGGCGTAAGTCCGTCGCGCTTATTTGGGGTTGATTTAGAGTCAATGAAACAGATGATAAAGGGATTAGCTGTTAATTATCCAGAATATATCTCAGCTACATTCACGCATGATCTCGATAGCATTACGTTGAGAGAGGATAAGCACTCGCAAGATGTGCTTGGTTTGTTTTAGTCTTTTAATACAGATTAGTTCATATGGATAAGTATCGCCATTTCTTTGACATTGATCCGGATTACTTTCCGGCAGTGAACGCAGACGTTATCAGGAAAAATCCAGAACTTTGGAAGAAGTTCTATCCTCACGATACATTTATTAAGTTGCTTAAAGATGTCGTCAATGTCCTCACTCGGAAACAAAAGCTTAATCTCTGGGTTGAGGGAGCGTACGGGACTGGTAAGTCACATGCTGTTTTAACACTAAAGAAACTGCTGGACGCAAGTGAAGAAGAGACTCGCTCATATTTTGAGGATTTTAAGATTGACGCTGATCTTTGTAATAAATTCATCAGTGCGAAAAAGCAAGGTAAAATTGTAACCGTTCATCGTTATGGTTCTTCATCTATCCATAGCGATAACGACTTATTTCTTGCTATTCAAGAAAGTGTTGAAGCTGCATTGAAAGAAGCGGGTATCAATAATACTAGTACGGATTCTCTAAAAACGGCGATTATTAAATATCTCTCTGACCCAGAACAAAAACAAAGCTTCGAAATATTTGTTAAGGGAAGTTATGCGGATTTGTTTGGAGGCGATAGTGTTGAAGATATTGTTAAAAACTTACAGTCCTATAGCGGACAGGCCCTTCAGACCTTGATGGGCAAAATCTTTAAGGTCGCAAATGAGAAACAAATAAAGGCATTTACAATTGATGATAAGGGGCTTTGCTCGTGGTTAAAAGAAATCATAACCAATAACGAACTGTCCTCGATTATCTTTATTTGGGATGAATTTACTGAATACTTCAAGAACAATGTCCATCGATTAACGGGATTCCAGACTCTCATTGAATTGAGTGAGACAACTCCCTTCTGCTTTATTGCTGTTACTCACCAGAGTGAAGGGTTGTTTGCTGAATCTGATAATGATAAGAAAAAAATCTTAGATCGTTTTGTCCGACCGAGATGTGAGATTCAATTGCCGGACAATATGGCTTTCCAGTTGATGGGCAAAGCCATGTCGAAAGTCAAGGATCCTGTTGTTCAGAAAGAGTGGCAGAATATTGTTGATGATCTTATTGAGAGGACTGTTTCATCAAGAAAACAGGTACATGATAATGTAGGTATTTCTGATGTAGAACAAGAAGGGATTCTCCCTATTCATCCTTATGCTGCTTCTCTTCTCAAGCATATTTCGACTTCTTTTGAATCCAATCAAAGAAGCATGTTTGACTTTATCAAGAATGATCGAGGTGATGATGTCAAAGGTTTCCAGTGGTTTATTGATAATGTAAGCCCTGGGGATGATAACCCGCTTCTTACTGTCGACATGTTATGGGGATTCTTTTATGAAAAAGGTAAAGAAAACCTGGCCCATAACATAAGAATGGTCTTAGATTACTATCCGCGTCTAAATGCGACAAAGCATCTTGATGAAACGGAGCTACGAGTACTCAAGGCCATCCTTTTATTCCAGGCTTTATCTTTGGAAATGCGGGATTCGGTGTCATTGTTCTTAGCTACTGAAAAGAATCTTGATAACGCTTTTGAGGGTTCTGATCTTGAAAATGGCGAGGCTGTAAGGTGTGCGAACAAACTTGTTCGTGATGGGGTTGTATACAAGAAAAAGATTAAAGGTGACATTCTTGTTTATTCAATTTTGACAGGAGAAATGGATTCCAATAAGATTGAAGAAAACAAGAAACAATTCGAGGCCAAAAGTACTTCGAGTTTAATTGTTGAAGGAAATCTCGCAGACAGTATTGAGCTCCCGGCTCCATTACGTCTTCGTTTTATTCTTGACTCTGCTGGAGTAACAGACTTCGATCTAAAAGCGAAGAAGGTGATAGATTTGGCTGAGGCCAATCCTTTGAGAATATATGGAATCGTGTCATTTTCTAAGGATGCAAATGAAGCCGCCTTGGTTAATAAGAAAATACAGTCAATCCTTCATGCTAATCCAGGCACTAATGTCCTTTTTATTGATACGAGTAAAACCCCTCTTGGCGAATCCGCGTTCAATAGTTGGGTAGAGAATAAAGCGACTTCTGCTTATTACGTTGGGAAGGATAATAGCCAAAGTCTCCAATATGCAAATTATGCAAGCGATGTTCTTAAGACTTGGAGGGAGAGTATTAAGAAAGGCCAATTTATCCTATACACCTCGAGCACACCAGGAGGAGATAATAAGGCCAATCTGGACGCCTTAATTGAATCATTATCAAGCGAGAACCGGAAACGATTCCCTTTGGGACTAGAGAACTATAAAGTTCATGATCCTATGTGGACAGCAGGAATGCTCAATACCGGAGCAGACTGTGGCGCAACTCAAATACTGAAAAGTACCTACAATAAAAAGTTAGAGACCATCCTTGCTGGAGCCTGGGGTGTTCCGAATTATTGGACCGTAAATCCTACGTTGCAAGTCTCACGGATTAAAATTGCTCTAAATGAGCATATTGATAAAATAATGGAGGCAGATGGAAGGATTTCTATCTTAAGTATTTATGATTTCCTAAAAGATTCCCCATTTGGGTTTATGCCCTGTAATCTCACAGCGTTCTTTACTGGTTTTCTCCTCAAGGAATTTGTTAACGATGGCAAATACTCTTGGAGTGATGGCATTTCGAGTGACGAACTCAGTTTGAGTAAGTTTACGGCTATGATTGAGGAAGTTATTAAGCTTGATAACACTCCTAACCCGCGTTATCGCAACAAGTTTATCGTTACGATGACCCCTGAGGAGAAGAGTTTTATCGAGGCTACTTCTTCCTGCTTTGACATCTCAAAATCGTTATGCTCATCTATTGAACAAGCGCGTGAGAGAATCCGCGCTAAAATGAAAATTCTTGCGTTCCCGATCTGGGCCTTGAATAGCATTTTGGATGACGAATCTTTATTATGCGACAAAGAAGTCATTTCTGAACTACTAAACCTGTATTGTGGTATAGCGAATAATGATCAAGATGAATCCGGAAAATCAGATAGTGATATTGCTATTGAGATTGGAAAGATTTGCATTAATTATCCTGACGCAGTAAAAGATTTGAGTAGTCTTCTGACAAAGGAGAAATGCACGTCAGGAATGACGGCCTATCTTAAAGAGTATAAAGATGGTGAGTTGCTCTCGTTAGCTGATTGTGTCCATGATGGGGGTCAATACATAAATGCCGTTCGCTCCAAATTTGACGCCGATGCAGCTAACTGGGTCTGGAAAAAAGATACCGTTGACCGTAAAATAGATGAGGTTATTTGTGAGTATAACATCATCAAGGAGACGAGTGTTTTATTCTCTTCATGTAAGTCGTATGATGAGGCTTTAAGGATGTGGAGTGATAAGTGCAATAATATGCGCTTATCTTATCAGGCCATTAAGAATGATGTCGGAGATCTTGACAACCTATTATCAAAGTTGAATAATCTTCGGAAGGAAGGTAAGATTCAGGAATCTCAAAAAAACGATTTTCTCTCCAACATCAAGGATTATGGAGAGAATTTCAAACATCTCTATGCTAATCAGTTAGATATGTTTAAGAAAGTCGCCGCATTCTACCTATCTGACCTTGGTGAACAAGATATCGAGAGTGTTTTTAAGCAGATTACTTCAGGTTGTTTCACGTTAGACAAAGCTTCCTATCTTGGTAATGTGGAAAAGATTGTGACGGAGTACAAAAAACAGCTTGGAACTCAGAAACTGAAAAGATTCTGGAAAGAGAAAACAGGAACTGATACACCATATGATTGGTCCACGAAATATCGAATGCCCATTTTACTTATGGTTCCGCAGAATCAAATATCTGAATACCGAAAAGTGTTTGCCACTGTTGGTTCAAAGAATCCGGACAATGCGTCTATCCAGTATGCGTTATCATTTTTGGAAGCGTCCTCTATCTGGGATGATCTCAACAATAAAGAGATTCGCGATAGTGTGTTTAAGGAGAATGTCATCGGGGATAAATCTATTATGTTACCAGATATTAATGAGGTTAAAGATTATCTCTCTACCTACTTAACGGATTCTCCCTATAACTGGATTGGGTCTCCTGAAGTTAGGAAAAAGATTGACAAGCTTGCTGAATCAAAATATATGTCTTCTGGCTATACTGAAGCATTCACCAAAATTGACAATATGCCGGCTGATAAGGTGAAGCAGTATCTGAAGGACTTAATTAAAAATAATATGAATGTTGGCATTGAGATAATCAAAGATAAATAGCATCCATCCTTATGATAATCGCAACTGCTAAAAAAAGAATCGATAAGTATCTTGATTCTGGGAGTTCAACACCTATAATTGTTGACGTCCCTGATAAAGAGAGCCTTGATGAAATTATTAGTACCTATAAAGTCGGATCTAATAAATTCCTTGATGCTTCCTATTTCTGTAGTTATGATGGCATACCGCAGATGGATAAGCTTGAGGACAATATTTGTCATCGTAAGGTTAAGGTCTTCCTTACGGGCTTAGCGTCTTTTCTCAAGCTGAAAGGAGCTGATGAGTTCAAAAAGGTGCTTCAGTCGATGCTTGATTTACAACTTGATGGGAAGCTCGTCATAATTACCTATCAAGCTGGGGCACTCCTCTCTTTCAAGGATCCTAGACTAAAAGCATCAGGGCGCATAATGATCATTGATGGTAAAGTCGCCCCAGTTTTACCTGTTGTATTCTTTGTGGCCCCTAATCTCGCTGAAGGTTTTGAGCTTTGTCTTGATGGCTTGAATAATTTACCAAAACTCTGCGAAGGGGTCGAAATCCCTGAGGTATATATTAAGACTAAGCATAGCAAGTCTGAGTTCACAGAATCACTTTTCGATATCCGATCATACTCTTCGACATATGAGATTCTGGCGAAAGCTTATGGTGAGATTGCTTCTTTGGATTCCAATTATGGTACAAATGAACAATGGGCCTATCTCAAAACCATGCTTGATAAATATGGAGACTGGCAAAGCTATATTCAGAAGGAGTTCGGGGGAACAATGAATCTTCCTCAGAATATTGGTAACTTTAATAGTTTTAGTAAAGAACAACAGTGGTCCTTTTTTATAGCTCTTTGCACCAGCGGTGCAGCTAATTCCGATTATCTGTCCCGTGTATTAAGCAAATCACATTCTTTATCATCATTTCTTGATAGGTTATATACCACTATCCTAGAGGTATCCATTAAGAATAAGGCTTTCAATTCTTTATATAAAGAAAGGAAGCAGATATTAAAGAACATTCAATTCCCGATAGAGATTGTATCTAACTTCTGTAAACAAGTCTCGGCAAAGAAGGAGAACGTTATTCATTATCTGACCGATGTTACTATTCAAGAGAAGGAATTGATAATAGATCAGATTAATACATTTTCGGAAAGATGGACTAGGAAGGAATTGGAGTCAATTCTCTCAATTGTTTATCCAGACCTGCAAGTATATCTATCAGCGTTTAATTATAAGATCCCACTTTTAACTCAATACTTCAATCAGTATAAGTATTGTAAAGTAATCAATCGCATTAGTCCAGATTTTATGGATGTTGTCATTGACCAGGCCAAGAAAAGGGAATATAATTCAATTCTTCAGCCAAGGGCGTATGAACTTTCGAAGAAGGATATTGCTGGGACTAAGTTGTACTTTATTGATGCAATGGGAGTTGAGTACATGAGCCTCATTCAGGATCGTTTCTATAACAAAAAACTTGATTATCAAGTTAGCTATGCTCGCTGTGACCTACCCTCCATTACAAGTTTTAATAAAGATTTTGTCGATACATTTAAGACTGCTGGTTGCCCAGTAATTGACATTAAAGATCTTGATAGTTTGAAACATGAAGGAACTAGTAAGTATAATTATGAGATTACTAAACTCCCTATTCACATTATCGAGGAGTTCTCAATTATTGACAAGGTGATAAAGAGCATTGAAGAAGATCTTCATGTAAAAGGTTTTGATAAAGTTTATATCATATCAGATCATGGCGCAAGTCGTTTAGCAGTTATTAATGAGAAAGAGAATAAATGGGAGTTGACTCAAAAAGGAGTGCATTCTGGCCGATGCTGTCCCGTTACTGATGTTAGCGAGCAACTAGAGTTTGCGACTGAAGAAAATGGATATTGGTGTATTGCCAATTATGATCGATTCAAAGGAGGGAGAAAGGCCAATGTTGAAGTTCACGGAGGAGCTAGTCTTGAAGAAGTTGTAATACCGATCATTGTGGTAACAAAGGGAAGCGAAAAGCCCAAATGCTTTATTGACGAAGATTATAAGATCGTTACTGCCAGTTTTAAGACGAATCCTGTTATTCGACTATTTGTTGCCAAGGATTCAGATCTAATAACGGTTTCCCTTAAAGATAAATCATTTAAGGCTGTTCGAACCGAGCAGAAGTATTACTATGACATCGAGATGCCCGGCATTAAGAAGGGAAAATACATCATCGATGTTTATGAGGACAACACATTGATTGCTCAAGGGTTATCATTTGAGGTGAAAAGCGCCGGGGCATCAGAAAATAGGTATTTTTGATAAAAGATCTACCAATGGAAGATAAGTTAAGAGAATGTTTTGAGGACATGGTTGTTTATAAGGACTTAAAAGAGAGCAATTTCTTTAAGGACCTTAAACTCCCCTCTTTCCTACGAGATTGGCTTCTGAAGATGTTCGAGGATGACGAGGGGAGATTTGACATCGAAGAGATCACAGATTTTGTTCATTCTTATATACCTTCAAAAAGCGATTGGACGGGTATTAAGAACAGAATTGTCATGGAGGGGGAACATGTAAAGATTCTTACACGAATATCTGTTGATATCGGTATTCAAAACCAAGAGGTAACATTTGAACTTCCAGATTTCGCCTTGTCGAATAAGCAAACCATCATCGAACCACATGTTTGGGATAATTGCAAAGACGAGTTGGTAAAGGCAAAGGAAACTTGGGGAATTGTCGAATTGGGATATAAGTACCCCGAAGGAAAAGAGAAAGGGCGAATTAAACTTATTAGTTTTAAGAATTTTTGTCCTTATAACATTGACCTTGAGTTTTATAAGGATGTTCGAAAAGAGTTCAATATCCATGAATGGATTGATGTCCTATTAGGTGCTATAGATTACAATGCGAGTGGATATGAGGATGAGCATGCAAAATTAGCAATGCTGACTCGACTCCTGCCATTTGTCGAAAAGAGATTAAACTTAATCGAATTAGCACCTAAAGGAACCGGCAAGTCCTATTTGTTTGGAAGCGTTAGCCGATTCGGATATCTCTCAGCAGGGAAAATGACTAGAGCTAAGTTGTTTTACGACCTTGCAAGGAGAGAAGATGGATTAGTTTTCTTCCATGATTATATTGCGTTCGATGAAATCCAAAAAGTTGAGTTTGATAATCCAAATGAGATGACACAAACTCTTCAAGGTTATATGGAGCAAGGAACCGTGAAAATTGGTGGAAAGAACGATGTGGCTGAAGCAGGATTTGTTATGCTTGGTAACATTGATCAGGAGAAAATGGATGAGTATCAAAACATGTTTGATACACTACCCACAATCTTTAAGACCAGTGCTCTAGTTGATAGAATTCATGGTTTCATAAAAGGTTGGGAGATCCCCATTATGCATGAAGGGCTTAAGATTTCCGGATGGGCTCTTAACTCTGAATACTTCTGTACAATAATGCACATGCTGCGAGACGATGCTTCCTATCGTGCAATTGTTGATAGAATAGTAGATTATCCCGAAAACGCGGCAACTCGAAATACTGAGGCTGTTAAGAGAATTGCAACGGCATATCTTAAGTTACTCTTCCCTAATGTCCGTTCTGCTGAAGAAATCGATGTTATGGAGTTTCAACGCTATTGTTTAAGACCGGCCGTAAAAATGAGAGGTATAATACTAAAGCAGTTGGGCATTCTTGATTTACAGTATAGGGGTATGAGTATGCCGCAGTTTTCTGTAAAAGATTTGAAGAATGAAACAGTATAAGTGTATCGCTTGTGGGGAGATTGGTCTCAATAAAGATACCATTGGGATCAACAAGAAACTATTAGGTGATGATATCAAGAATTATTACTGTATTGATTGTTTGGCATCATATCTTGGTTGTACAGTAGATGAACTCCTTGATAAAATAGAAGAGTTCAAAGCGGAAGGATGTAAACTCTTTACATGATGGAAAAGAAACGAATGGTATATGCGGATAATGCAGCGACAACGAGATTGTCCTCTTATGCCCTTGAAGCAATGCTTCCTTGGCTCAGGGCTGATTATGCCAACGCTTCTCAACCATATTCGTTTTCTAGAAATGCAAGGAAAGCACTCTCAAAAGCCAGGGCTTGTGTGGCAGAATGTATTGGGGCAGATCCCGAGGAGATAGTGTTTACATCAGGTGGTACAGAAAGTGACAATTGGGTCATCAAGAATTCGCGTTTCTTATGTCCTCATCGTCAATCGATCCTAACTTCGCAAATTGAGCATCATGCCATACTTCGGGCCTGTGAAGATGAAGAAAAGTTCTTTGGACGAAGTGTATTAAGTGTACCGGTTGATGGTTGTGGTCATGTTGATTGCGATGGTTTCAAGTCACGAATTTCTAACAATTATGGACTTGTCTCAATTATGACCATAAACAATGAAATCGGCACTATTCAACCTGTTCAAGAACTCTGCAGTATTGCCCATGAGTTCGGCTGTTATTTCCATACTGATGCTGTCCAAGCTGTAGGGCATATTGATCTAAACGTTAAGGATTTAGGGGTTGACTTCCTTTCAGCATCTGCTCATAAGTTTAATGGTCCCAAAGGTATAGGCTTCTTATATATTCGTAAAGGTGTGCCACTCCCCTCTTTGATTGCTGGCGGAAAACAAGAACTTGGCATGCGTGCTGGTACAGAGAATGTCGCAGCTATTGTTGGTATGGCTGCTGCACTTCAAGAGAATATAGAGCACCTTGATAATAACAGAACTCATATTTCCTCTCTTGAACAGCACCTTATGTTTGGCATAAAGAATATGGGGATAGAACGTCTACGTAATGGACATGGGCCTCAATATCCTGGGATAATCAGCCTTTCGTTCAAAGGGAAGAGTGGGGAATCCATTCTTCATCGTATGGACTTGATGGGGATATGCATTTCGACGGGGTCTGCATGTGACAGCAATAATACACGTATTTCACATGTCATAAATGCACTGAATCTTGACCCCGAGTTCGCAAAAGGAACAATCCGAATCTCTCTAAGTAAAGACAATACTTTTGAAGATATTGATATTATTGTTGATGCCTTAGGACGAATACTAAGTACATAGTTCTGATTAGATAAGATTATTGAGCTAATGGACCAACCCAAAATAGAAAGATTGCTGCGGCTAATGCGGCTGATGTCCGGCAATACGTACTATACGATACAGGAACTTCAGGATACCCTCGGGATGTCCGAGAGAACCATCTATCGTTATATCGACACGTTCAAGGCGGCTGGGTTTGCGGTCGAAAAGGTCCGTGGGAACGTTTACCGTCTTGTTAATATGAGGAGGCCTTACCCTGATCTATCGAAGATAGTCTACTTCTCCGAGGAGGAGGCTTACATCGTGAACAGGCTCATCGATTCACTTGACAACACGAATGCCCTCAAGCAGGGTCTTCACCGGAAACTCGCTGCGATTTACGACGCTACCTCTATCGCAGACTACGTAGACAAGAAATCCAACTCGGCCAATATCCAGGCTCTCGCCGACGCAGCGAAGGGCAAGAAGATGGCCATCCTCAAGAAATACGAATCCTCCCACTCTGGCGATATTCGTGACCGCAAGGTCGAGCCTTTCGCATTCACGACAAACTACTTGGACGTCTGGTGTTATGACCCTGAAGACGGTAAGAACAAGCGGTTCAAGATTGCCCGAATCGATGAGGTGCTCGTATTGGACGAGTCATGGGCGGCTGAAGCCGAACATAGTTCATCGGAAATAGACGTATTCCGCATGAGTGGTCCCAATACCTATCATGTCCGCCTCCTGTTATCATTGCAGGCCAAGAACCTACTACTTGAGGAGTATCCGCTTGCAGAAAAGAGTATCCGCAAGAACGGTGACCATTACATTTTTGATGACGATGTCCGTGCCATGGAGGGTGTAGGACGGTTTGTCATAGGGCTCGCATCGGATATCACGATCATAGAAGGGGAAGAATTAAGGGAATATATTAGGAACTTCGTTTCCCGACATCTGGAAAAAGTGTAGAAAAGTTGGAAGATTTTTCGGGCCTGTCAAAACCTGACAAAATGCAGGAATACCTTTGCAGCGTTGAACTTGATAAGGTAACGACATATGACGACATTCATCCTGCTTTGGAACCCCGAGATTTCGAACTACTCTTACAAGAGTTATTGCCGGGAGTATCTCCGCAACGTGGGGAACGTGATTACCTGGAATCTTCATGACTATGAGGACGCACAGCCCGGAGACCGGGTCTTCTGGCTCAGGTGTGGCGAAGGACGTACCGGTATCCTGATGGCCGGGACCA
>JAEEGL010011073.1_pt1 | contig 15542 bp, 9 predicted proteins | sample 9134231 | NCBI WGS metagenome assembly JAEEGL01 (sample SAMN16246548, study PRJNA631951) | gut metagenome | biome: gut microbiome; feature: rumen; material: fiber-attached | host: Bos | place: Iran: Karaj | collected 2018-10
AAGGCGCCTGTGTATCCAAATTGGGTGATGGGGTTCTGGCAACGCCGTGAACGCTACAAGACGGCAGACGAGCTGACGGGCACACTGGAAGAGTTCCGCAAACGCCACATCCCCATCGACAACATCGTGCAGGACTGGAACTACTGGAAGGAGGACGAATGGGGCAGCCATGATTTTGAGGCAGCCCGTTTCCCCGACCCACAGGGCATGCTGGACAAGGTGCATCAGCTGCATGGCAGATTCATGATCAGCGTGTGGCCGAAGTTCTACTGCAACACCGACCACTACAAGGAGCTGGACAGCAAGGGCTGGATGTACCAGCAGGCGGTGAAGGATGACATACGCGACTGGGTAGGTCCCGGTTATGTGGGCTCGTTCTACGATGCCTATGCGGAAGGGGCAAGGAAACTGTTCTGGCAACAGATGGACGAGCATCTCTATTCGAAATATCACTACGGCATCGATGCGTGGTGGATGGATGCCTCGGAACCGAACGTGAGAGACTGCACCCCGATGTGGTATCGCAAGGCGTTGTGCGGTTCGACGGCTCTGGGCACCTCGACGGAATATTTCAACGCCTACAGCATTGTGAATGCTGATGCCATCTACAACGGGCAACGGAGCACTTGGAAAGAATTGGCAGGGAAGAAAGAGGCTGAACCCCGTGTGTTCCTGCTCACGCGCAGCGGCTTTGCAGGAGAGCAACGCTACTCCACTGCCACATGGAGCGGCGACATCGGCACACGTTGGGAGGACATGCGGGCACAGATGACGGCAGGCATGAATTACAGCCTCTCAGGTCTTCCCTTCTGGGGAATGGATCAGGGCGGTTTCTGTGTGGAGAACCGTTATGTGAGGGCACAGCAGATATACGACCAGACGCATCAGGAGAATGATGACCTGAAGGAATGGCGGGAACTGCAGGCGAGATGGAACCAGTTTGGCTGTTTCATCCCCATCTACAGGGCGCATGGTCAGTGGCCCTTGCGTGAGGTGTGGAACATCGCTCCCGAAGGGCATCCTGCCTATGAGAGCATCGTGTGGTATCACCGTCTGCGCTATCAGATGATGCCTTACCTCTACTCGATGGCTGGGTGGGTGCATCTGCACGACTACACGATGATGCGCGCACTGGTGATGGATTTCAATGGCGACAAGAACGTGCAGGACATCAAAGACCAATGGATGTTCGGTCCTGCGCTGATGGCTTGTCCTGTGAGCACTTATCAGGCAAGAAGCAGGGAGGTGTATTTTCCGAAGGGATGTGGCTGGTATGACCTCTACACGGGCAAGAAGGTCATTGACCGTGCCGACAATGCTCAAACATCCAACCGCAGTTTGGTCATCGATGCTCCTTACGAGCGCATCCCCGTGTTTGTGCCGGAAGGTGCCATCCTGCCCATCGGTCCCGACATGGAATGGAGCGACGAGAAGCCTGCGGAACTCATCGACCTGTACATCTATGCCGGACGTGACGGACAATTTGAACTCTACGAGGATGAGGGCACCAACTACAATTATGAGCAGGGCGCATTCAGCACCATCAACATCCAGTATGACGATGCCAAGAAGGTGGTGACCATCGGAGAGCGGAAAGGCAAGTTTGAGGGGATGCTGAAGCAACGACGTTTCAACATCGTGCTCGTCACACCCCATCAGGCACAACCATTGGCATCGGGAAAGTCAAACGGCAGGCTTGTGAACTACACAGGGAAATCTCTGAGCGTGAATTTGGGCAATGCAAACTAAATGCAAACTCCTTTTACCCTCATATCATGAAGAAAAGCTGTAACTTTGTGGGCAAAATCATTTAGAAAGAGAGAGAGAAAGCATGAAAAAATTTCTTCTGTTATTGACGGCAGGCATGTTGCTGGCAGGTTGCAGCATGAGGGAAAAGCGCCCACCCTTCTCACTAAAGGGCGTGTGGGTAATGAAGCAGGTGGTCGTTCCACAGGGTTACGTCTATGAGTATCCTGCCGACGAAGGAACATGGATGCGGCTCTATGAAGGCGACAGCATGATGTATGAGTTCAGGCTGACGCTGACAGAACAGGCATTGGTGGTGAAACCAGAAAGCAAGTGTGGCGTGACGTTGATTGACAAAGGTCACGACGAACATCTCTATTTGGAGGAGGAAGACCCCCGACCACTCATCGTCATGAACGACACGACCATCACCATTCAGCGCATGGGAAGGGTTTCCACTTGGCAACGAGCGGAGAGCATCGAACGGGAATGGGGCACAGAGATACGTGCCATTGTTGAGCGTGATTTGGTGAACGGAGCCACCTCTGACGACATGCACAACTATGTGCTATCAGCCAAGGAGCGTGAGCAGGCAGACATCATCCATAAGCTCATCTATGCCATCATCGGTATCTTCGCGCTGGTCATCATCATTGCACAGATAGCCCTTGCCAACCGGAAAGCGAAACGCCGCCTACAACTGCAGTTGCAACAGATTCACGAAGAACACGACGAACGTCCACAACCTGTGCGTCAAGCCATCGAATCGGTGGAATCGACCTATTTTTCTTCTGACGAATATCACACGCTGCAAAAGCGCCTCTCCACAGGCATACGGCTGAAAGATGAGGAATGGAGCGAAATGGAGATGCAACTAAAGAAGATTTATCCCGGCTTCACCAGTCAACTGCGCAACCTTTATCCAATGTCGGAACTCGAATACCAGACGTGCCTGCTCATTAAACTGCGCATAGTACCAAGAGACATCGCCGCTGTGATGAGCCGCGACATGAGCACCATCAGCACGGTGCGCAGCCGCCTATACCAAAAGGTTTTCGGAAAGAAAGGTGGTTCCAAAGAATGGGATGATTTTGTGCTGAGCATCGGTGCTTAGTGAATGAACGAGGAGTTTGCAAATTGTTTGCATCGTAAATGCAAAGAAGATGCAAACTCAAAAGTTTGGTGACGGCGTAGAAAGCCCGTACCTTTGCATCGTTCAATTCACCTTATTACAAACCTATTAAAAATGAAAGCGTATGAAGAAGACAATGATTATGATGGCAGTGGCGCTCATGAGCGCACTCCAGGTATGTGCCCAGAACACCAAAGTGGCAGACAAAGAACTCATCGGTGTATGGATGATGGAGTCCATGCAATGGGACGGTGAAAAGAAAACCATCTGTGGCAAAGAATCCGGCTACACTCAATTTAAATATTATGGTGCGGACGGGGAATATGCTTGTGCCGAGATTGCACTCTCGAAGGATGGCAAAGTCGTGCTGATGCCACACGAGTATGGAACATACACGTTCAAGAACGGCAAATACAGTGAAATGGGACGCCCTGTTGTGAAGCCCGAAGAAATGCAAATGATTGACAAGACCACTTTCAAAGGGCGTTGGATGACCCGTAACGATGTATGGAAGAAAGTAAGCCTTCCTCAGAACGTTGTCCGCTACATGGTTGATGCCTGCAAGTCGAAGAACACACCCGCCAATATTCAGCAGAGCATCAAGCAGGTGATGTTCAAGTAAAGCACGTGTTAGTAATTAATTATATTAGTTAAACATTCAGTGTACACTTCCCTCATGCTGCCAGTGATGGTAGCGTGAGGGATTCTTGTCAAAAGATGGTGACTAAAAAGTTTTTTTTCGGTTTTTGGAGAAATAAAATGAAGGAGTATGCTTGGATTCAGGTATTTTTCCGTATTTTTGCAACTTGAAGGCTCCAGAAAGGAGCAGAACTTAGCCTATACATGTATAACAAGGAAAAATAACAATGAAAAAAAACACTATCCTCGCAGTGCTGATGGCAATGACAGCAATGACAGCACAAGCACAAACCTATCTTGACCCTAACGCTCCTTTGGAAGAGCGAGTGAAGGATGCGCTGAGCCGCATGACCACACATGAGAAAGTACAAATCCTGCATGCACAGAGTAAGTTCACGAGTGCGGGCGTGCCAAGGTTGGGTATCCGTCAGCTGAACATGGACGACGGTCCTCACGGTGTGCGCGAGGAACTGGAATGGAACACGTGGAACCCTGCGAAATGGACAAACGACTACATCGTGGCATTCCCATCGCTGACGTGTTTGGCTTCCACATGGAACACAGAGATGTCAACAGCATACGGCAACGCGGTGAGCGAGGAGTTTGCCTTCAGAGGAAAGGACATCATGTTAGGTCCTGGTGTGAACATCCAGCGCACCCCACTGAACGGACGTGCGTTTGAGTATATGGGAGAAGACCCATTCTTGGCGGGCGAGATGGTGGTGCCTTACATCAAGGCTGCACAAGCAAACGGCATTGCCTGCTGTCTGAAGCATTTCGTGCTGAACGACCAAGAGACGGATCGTTTTGGCGTCAACGTGAATGTGTCTGACCGTGCGATGCGTGAGATTTATCTGCGCCCATTCCAGAAGGCGGTGGAGAAGGCACATGTATATACCATCATGGGCTCCTACAACAAATGGAAGGGTGTGCATTGCTGCCACAACGACGAGTTGCTGAACGGCATTCTGAAGAAGGAATGGAATTGGGATGGTGCGCTCGTCAGCGACTGGGGCGGTGCTACGAATACGTTGGAAGCTGCCACGGGTGGCTTGGACATCGAGATGGGTACTTACACGGATGGCAAGACGAAGGAGAGCGAATTTGGCTATGAGATGTACCATCTGGGCAATCCGTTCGAACAATTGCTGAAGGAGGGAAAAGTGCCAATGAGCGTGCTGGATGAGAAGGCAAGCCGTGTGCTGCGCACCATCTTCCGCACAGCGATGAATCCGAAGAAGGTGATTGGTAACCAGTGTTCGGAAGCGCACTACGATGTGTGCCGTCAGATTGGCGAGGAGGGCATCGTGATGTTGAAGAACGAGAAGAACATCTTGCCTCTTGACCCCTCGAAGTGGACGAAATACCACAACGTGCTGGTGGTGGGCGAGAATGCCACACGTTCGCTGACACAAGGCGGTGGTTCTTCGGAACTGAAGACGTTGCGCGACATCAGTCCACTGGATGCGTTCAAGAAGAAGTATGAGCAGATGGTGGATTATGCACAGGGCTACTATTCGGGCAGAGCAATGTATGACTTTGTGGACAAGATTGACGAGGCAAAGCAGGCTGAACTGAAGGCACAGGCATTGGAAGCAGCAAAGGGCGCTGACCTCATCATCTTCATTGGCGGTCTGAACAAGAACACACGTCAGGACTGTGAGAATGGTGACCGTGAAAGTTATGACCTGCCATACGGACAGAACGAGCTGATTTCGGAATTGGCAAAGATTCAGAAGAACATCGTGGTGGTGACTTTCGGTGGCAACCCCTACTCCATGCCTTGGCTGAAAGAGGTGGCAGCAGTGGTGCACTGCTGGTATTTGGGCAGCGAAGCAGGAACAGCACTTGTCAATGTATTGAGCGGTGAGGTGTGTCCAAGCGGAAAACTGCCTGTAACCTTTGCTGAGAAGTATGAGGATTATCCATACGTGCAGTATGGCAAGGAGGCATATCCAGGTGTGAACAAGGAGGTGTACTACAAAGAAGGCATCTTTGTGGGTTACCGCCATTTCAGCTCCAACAACGTGAAACCACTCTTCCCATTCGGTTTCGGATTGAGCTACACGAAGTTTGCTTATGGCAAGCCAACCACAACGGTGGAGGGTGACAACATCGTGGTGCAGACAACCATCACCAACACGGGTAAGGTGGCTGGCAAGGAGATTGCACAGGTGTATGTGTCGGCTCCCAAAAGCAATGTAGAACGCCCTGTGAAGGAACTGAAGGGCTTCGGCAAGACCAAGCTGCTGCAACCGGGCGAAAGCGAGACGCTGCGCATCACCATCCCTGTGGACGAACTGAACTATTGGGACGAAACCAAGAATGGATGGGCACGAATCATGGGTCCATACACCTTGAATGTGGGTGCCAGTGTGGAGGACATCAGAGGAAAAGTGGAAGTTGACAATTGACAGGTGACAGTTGAAACTTGGAACGTGAAACTTGAAACTTGGATAGATGCATGCTATTGGACGATATATCGGTGCGTTAGTCCTCACGATGTGGGGATTGGCGGGTTATGCTCAGGAGAACATCTGTTTCTCGCCTCGCATCAAGACGTTGCAGGTGAAGGTGGATGGCGAATGGGGTAAGCCGTCGGTGGTGCTATTGAGTCAGGGGCATAGTGTGGAAATCAGTTTCGATGACTTGCAGGCACAGTATGAGCGATACACCTACACCATCACGCACTGCAATGCTGACTGGACACCGAGCGACCTGCTGACAAGCGACTACATGACAGGATTCGCTGAACAGCGCATTGATGACTATGAGCCAGCATTGGGCACAGAAATGAAATACTGCCACTATTGGCTGAACCTGCCAAACAGGGACACCAAGCTGCTGGTGTCGGGCAACTACCGTGTGGACATTTTCGAAGACGGAGAGGACGAACCGGTGGCACAGGCGTGCTTCTCGGTGCTGGAACCACGTGTGGGGGTGGACATTGATGTGACTGCCAATACGGACATCGACACATTTGACAGTCATCAGCAGGTGAACTTCACAGTGAACCACAGGGGCTATGCAATGAGCAATCCAGTGACTGAACTGAAATATATCGTCAAGCAGAACCGACGTTGGGACAACCATGTGGAGGACTTGCGCCCCACGCTGATGCAAGTGGACAGGCTCATCTTCAATCATAACCGTGCGCTCATTTTCGATGCAGGCAACGAATACCGACGTTTCGAGATGCTGGATGAGTATGTGCCGACGATGCGGGTGGAACATATGGAGTTTGACGATGACTATTACCATGCTGTGCTGTATGACGATGCGCAGCGCATCAACTACCTGTATGACGAGGATCAGAACGGACGCTACCTTGTGAGGAATGGCGACAATGTGGAGAACGACACGGAGAGCGACTATTTCTTCACACACTTCACCTTGAAGATGCCGAAGGTGGCAGGAGGAGAGGTGTATCTGTTCGGTGACTTGACGAACAACCGCATAGAGGAGATATACAAGATGGAATATAACCTGATAGACCATCAGTATGAACTGGTGGTGCCGCTGAAGCAAGGTTCGTACAACTACATGTACATGTTCAAGCGTGATGACGAGGAGGTGGGATTGACACGTCCCTGTGAGGGAGATTTCCATCTGACAGAGAATGAATATGAGGTGTATGTGTACCACCGTCCATTCGGAGAACGATATGACCGACTGGTGGGATTCAGGAAAATCAATAGCAAATGATGAGAAAGCTCTTACTTTTCATACTGCTGGCACTACCCTGCTACGGCAATTCGCAGAGTCTGCAGAGCCAACTGACCACATGGGCAGAAAACTATACACGCAAGGACTGTAACATCAAACCATCGACAGTTGTGTCGTGTGACATCAACAACGATGAGGAAAGCATCCGCATCGTGTTGGGTGGTGGTTTTCAAGAACAGCATTTCACACCTGAAGTGGTGGAGAATGTGTATAAGGACATCCGCTCGTTCTTGCCAATCACCCAGAAAGGATATGAGGTGGTGGTGGAAACGGACGGACGTGCCATTGAGGATTTGGTGCCCATGTTTTTCAGAAAAGGAAAGAAAGACGCATCGCGACTATTGGAAGAAACTTGCGAGGGAGAGCCGTGGGTGAGGAATACGTCACGCCCCTACTCTGCCGAGAAGGGATTGGAAGGAAACCACATCGCACTATGGCAAAGTCATGGGCGCTATTACAGACAGGAGAAGGATGACTGGTATTGGCAACGCCCAAGGCTGTTCTGCACAACGGAAGACCTGTTTTCACAGACGTTTGTCATCCCGTTCATCATCCCTATGCTGGAGAATGCCGGTGCTGTGGTGTTCACACCAAGGGAACGTGACTACCAGACACATGAGGTGATTGTGGACAATGACCAGCCACACAAGGGTGGCACCTACATCGAGTCGTTCCGACACAAGCAGAAGAATGTGAAGTGGCAAACGGCTGAGGGATATGGATTTGCACAATACAAGGCGGTGTATGAGTCGTGTGATTCGCCTTTCACAGATGGCAGTGCCCGTTATGTGCCCACCGTATCGTCGTCCAAAGATGAAGGCATTGCGCAATGGATTCCCAACATTCCAGAAGAGGGAAAGTATGCCGTATATGTGACCTACCCCACCCACAAGAAGGCGGTGGAGGATGCCACCTACACGGTCTATCATAAGGGAGGAAAGACACAATTCAAGGTGAACCAGCAAATGGGCGGTGGCACATGGGTGTATCTCGGCACGTTTGAATTTGACGAGGGAGAACACAATTACGGTATGGTGTCGCTCTCCAACCACAGCAAGCACAAGGGTGTGGTGAGTGCCGATGCGGTACGCTTTGGAGGCGGCATGGGCAATATCGTGCCTGAAGGTCACAACGGAAGGGTGCGCCCCTCTGGATTGCCTCGATGGGCAGAAGCTGCCAAGTATAGCGTGCAATGGTTCGGTTTTCCATATAAGATTCATACTGAACCATTTGGAGACAACGACTACAACAATGACATTAACTCACGTTCAGCAGCTGTCAACTACCTTTCAGGAGGTTCTGTCTATAACCCCCAACGGGAGGATGGACTGAAAGTGCCACTCGACATCTCAGTGGCTTTCCACACAGATGCTGGTGTGAAAACAGATGATGCTTTCGTGGGGTCATTAGGTGTCTATATGACGGATTTCAATGAAGGAAAGACAGGTGCAGGCATGGACAGATTTGTGTCGAGAGACCTCATCAGCATGTTCCTCACCAACTTCACCACCGACTTGAAGAAATACCGTTGGCAGGTGCGTCAGCTCTGGAACAGAAACTATGGAGAAGCAAGAGCGCCGATGCCACCTGCTTGCATCCTCGAGATGCTTTCCCACCAGAATTTTGCCGACATGCGCATGGCATACGACCCACACTTCAAGTTTGACCTCTCACGTTCGGTATATAAAACCATCGTGAAATATATTGCCACGCTGTATCAGCGCGATTATGTCATTCAACCTCTGCCTGTAGAGAACTTTGCCATCACACTGAATGAGCAGAAGCACACCGCCACCCTGTCGTGGACACCTGTCGATGACCCACTGGAACCGACTGCGAAAGCCAAGGAATACATTCTCTATACGCGTCGTGGACATCAGGGTTTTGACAATGGTGTGGTTGTGAAAGGAACATCCCACGCTGTGGAACTCAATCCCGACGAGGTCTATTCCTTTAAGGTCACTGCCCTGAACGAGGGAGGTGAGAGTTTCCCATCAGAGGTGCTGTCGTGTGGCATTTCCTCACAAAACAAGGGCACGGTGCTGGTGGTCAATGCCTTCACAAGATTGGAAGGTCCTAAGGTGATTGACACACAGACGGAATGCGGCTTTGACTTGGATGCTGACCCTGGAGTGCCTTATGGCGCCTACACGGGATTCTGTGGAAGACAACGCTACTTTGACCGGTCGAAAGCTGGAAGTGAGGCTTCTGACGGTCTGGGCATGAGTGGTATGGAACTGGAAGGACAACTGATGATGGGCAACACGTTCGACTACCCTGTCATTCATGGGCGTGCCATCATGCTCACAGGCAGTCACTCCTTCACCTCATGCAGCGAGAAGGCACTGCTGGAAGGAAAAGTGAAACTCTCCGACTACCCCATCATCGACCTCATCTATGGTACTCAGAAGCAATTTGAAAGCCGTACCAATTCACTCGTTGAGCAATACTACAACAACGGAGGCAAGGTATTGATGAGTGCTGCAAACGCTGGTTGTCCATCCATCGGTGGCACTATTGCCGGTCAACTCTCAACTGTCAACTCTCAACTGTCAACTCTCTCCGGTTGTGGCCTCACGTTTGACATTTACCGTGGCATGAATCCTAAGAGCTACTGTGTGCCTGCACCATCGGTATTGGCTCCTATGGGCTCAGCCATTGCCATTCTCACTTATAATAATGGCAACTGTGCCGCCATTGCACAGCAACAACGCTTTGTGCGGCTCGGCTTCCCATTGGAGAGCATCACCGACCGCAAGAAACTCAATGCCCTCACGAAAGCCTTCCTCACCTTCCTTGAATAGATAAGTCTCAACTGTCAACTGTCAACTTCCATGACCTGGCTTCCAACAACAAAAAAAGAACTCGAACGCCTCGGCTGGGATCACCTTGATGTCATCCTCTTTTCTGCCGATGCCTACGTGGACCACCCATCTTTTGCAGCGGCGGTCATTGGACGTGTTTTGGAAGCGGAAGGACTGAAGGTGGCTATTGTACCGCAACCTGACTGGCATGGGGATTTCCGTGATTTCAAGAAACTCGGGAGACCACGTCTCTTCTTTGGCATTGCTCCTGGTGCGATGGACTCAATGGTGAACAAATACACGGCGAATAAACGTCTCCGTTCAGAAGATGCTTACTCGCCTGACGGTCGTCATGATCTCAGACCCGAATATCCCACCATCGTCTATACACGCATTCTCAAGGAACTATTCCCCGATGTGCCAGTGGTCATTGGCGGCATTGAAGCAAGCATGCGACGTCTTACCCACTACGACTATTGGCAAGACCGTCTCTTGCCCACCATTCTCCACCCTTCAGGAGCAGACCTTCTCATCTACGGTATGGGTGAGAAACCGATGGTGTCTCTGGCACAACTCCTTGTTGAACAGGATTGTGAGATTGATGTGAAGATGTTCCAAAACCTCATGGCAAGGTTTCCACAGAAACAAACAGTCTCTTTGCTGAAAAAGAATGAGATACCAGGTGGAATTCGTCCTGATGACATCCTTTTGCACAGCCATGAGGAGTGTCTCCGCAACAAGAAAGCACAGGCAGAAAACTTCCGTCATATAGAAGAGGAGTCGAACAAATATGCTGCACAGCGTATCATTCAGGAAGTGGATGGACGTTATGCTGTGGTCAACCCACCTTATCAACCCCTCACACAAGATGAGCTTGACCACTCCTTCGACCTACCCTACACCCGTCTGCCTCATCCTAAATATAAAGGGAAACGCATCCCCGCTTACGACATGATCAAGTTCTCTGTGTGTCTGCATCGGGGCTGTTTTGGTGGGTGTGCTTTCTGCACCATTTCTGCCCATCAGGGAAAGTTCATCACTTCGCGTAGCAAGGAAAGCATTTTGAAGGAGGTCAAGGCTATCACGCAACTGCCCGACTTTAAGGGGTACTTGAGTGACTTGGGTGGTCCTTCTGCCAATATGTATGCCATGCATGGAAAGAACCTTGACCTTTGCCATCAGTGCAAACGTCCTTCCTGCATCCATCCGCACATCTGCAAGAATCTCAACACCGACCACTCCCAACTCCTTGACATCTATCGTGCTGTGGATGCCATTCCTGGCATCAAGAAGAGTTTCATCGGTTCGGGTGTACGTTATGACCTTCTGCTTCACGATACGGGTGATGAACGCATCAACCAAAACAACAGGAAATATACGGAGGAACTCATCACCAAGCATGTCAGCGGACGTCTGAAGGTGGCTCCTGAACACACCTCTGACCGTGTGCTCAACCTCATGCGCAAGCCTTCCTTCCAACTCTTCCATGACTTTAAACGCATCTTTGACGAACTCAACCGGCGCAAGAATCTGCATCAGCAAATCATCCCCTACTTCATCAGCAGTCATCCGGGATGCACAGCAGAGGACATGGCAGAGCTGGCAGTACAGACAAAAGACCTCAACTTCCAATTGGAGCAGGTGCAAGACTTCACCCCCACCCCCATGACGGTGTCAACCGAAGCGTGGTACACAGGATTTCATCCCTACACCCTCCAACCCGTCTTTTCTGCCAAGACACAAAAAGAAAAGCTTGCCCAGCGTCAATTCTTTTTCTGGTACAAGCCTTCCGAACGGCAAAACATCACCCGTCTGCTCCGTCAGATGGGACGCTCCGACCTCATCCAGAAACTCTTTGGGCGCAAGTAGAAATAGTGTCAATGCTCTTTCTTCCGTTCTCGCCACAACTGCCACGAGTTCACAAAATTGTGCCATAGTGAATAAAAACCACCAGCCAAGGCAGTTACGGGATCCAAAAACGTGTAGCCCATCCATATCGCAAACACCGTATTCTTTTGTCCAAGACTCTGTGTGCCTGCTACAGGTTCTCCATGCCGACGCCCTATCAGCCGTCCAAGCACAAACTGTACAAGACAACAAATGAACGATGCGGCAGCTATGCCCACCATCGTCCAAACACCTTCTTCACTATGCACCAAGGCTTTTACAGACACTCCTATCGCCAATGCCAATGAAACAGCCCACAGATTGAACGCCAGATTCGTCTGTCGAAGAATGAAAGCATGAAACTTAGGGAACAGATGACGCACAAACCATGCCACCACTAACGGTAAGATAAGCAATGGGAACACCTTTGCCAATATCAGCAGGAAAGACACTTCAAAGCCCATTGCAGCATGGGCACTTTCATGCAGAAAGGGCACCATCGCAGGTACTGCCAACGACACCGCCATGTTGATGAGACAGGTGTAACTCACCACCACATTCGCATTGCCATGCAATCTTGTCGTCACCACTGCCGCCGCTGTTGCAGTAGGACAAATCATACATATCATTGCACTCTCAATCACAACTCGTCCTGCTATATCAGGCATCCACACAACCAACAAACCCATCGCCACGAAACTCACCACCTGAATCGCCAACAGTTCCAGCATCCATGCACGTGGCTTCAATTCCCGGATGCTCATACGGCAGAAACTCACAAACAGCATACAGAACAGCAATGCCGGTTGCACATAGCTAATCGCATGGTTCACCAACACATGCGTACCATCCAATGCAGGAATGTTCACATATATATAATAAGCTGCCACACCTGCCGCCATCGCAATTGGCAACATCCAGTTCTTCACAAATCCAAGCACTTTCATGTTCGTTCTCATTTTCAATGGCAAAGATAAGGATTTTTTCACTTTCTTTTTATAACTTTGCACAACGAAAGCACTCAACATGAAGAAAAAGAACGATATCATCATTCCCGAAAGACTCCACGAGGTTCTTCTCCACGCTTGTTGTGCTCCTTGCTCTTCTGCCATCGTAGAGTGGATGCTCCAGCACGATATTCGTCCCACTATCTTCTACTTCAACCCCAACATCTACCCCCGTGAAGAATACGACATCCGAAAGAATGAAAGCAAACGCCATGCCGACAATCTCAACATCACTTGGATAGACGGTGATTATAATCATGAACAATGGTTACAACAGATTCAGGGTTTGGAGAATGAGCCAGAACGTGGTTCTCGCTGTCTTCAGTGCTTCCGCATGCGACTCACTGCTACAGCATTGCAGGCAAAAGCACTAAACATCCCCTACTTCGCCACCACCCTCGCCTCCTCCCGTTGGAAGAGCCTTGAGCAAATCACACAAGCAGGCCTCACTGCTCAGGAAGCTGTGGAAGGCACGTTCTTTTGGGCACAAAACTGGCGCAAAGGAGGACTGCAAGACCGTCGGAATGAACTCCTTCACGAATATAATTTCTACAACCAGCAATATTGTGGTTGTGAATTCAGCATGCATTAGCACAAAGCATGCACCCTAAAATGCATGCTCCCTCAAAAGTTTTTCAGAACAATATCTTCCATGAAGAGCTAATGCTGTAGCGGTTCTTCATGTAAGAGGAAAATGTGTGGTAATAGTCGCAGGTGAAACCCCATGCATAGTTATGGGAATCCAGACATTCATAAGTGATGCCAAGTCCTATTTCAAACTTAGTCTCATCAGAAATGGTATAGGATTTAGTACCATCGGTGAAGGTGTCACCATCCACCATGCGAACACCGGCAAAGGCACGTGTGGCAAGGCGTTGTCCCAGCGTGAAAGGTGTGGAGAGCTTACCTCCCAAATCAAAATGATAGATGTTGAGATGACCACCACTAAAGACGTTCTTCGTATCATACACCTTTGCTTGGGCATCCACTGCACGAGTCATCAATTCCACTGCCACCTTAGGAGTGACAAACCAGGTCATGTCTGCACCTGCTGACACCGCTGCACCTGTTTTGACACGGGCATCTGCAAAACGGATGCTACGGTCACCTATCTCTGTTCCCATAATGAAGGAAAAGCCCGTTGCTTTCTCGTTAAACTTCATCAAGCGCAGCACATCCCTCTTACGCAATTCCGGTTTGTTGATGCCATCCTCTCCAAAAATCTTGTCGGTGAGGAAATATGCCAAATTCGTGCTCATCACACCAATGCCCGCACCCATATAAAGGTCATTCATCCAATGCTTGTTGTGATTGACACGTAAAAATTCTGTTCCAGCTGCCGTCATATATCCTCCCACTGCAATCCATGGGGAAATATGACCATACTCACGGTTCAAAATTGTGGCAGACGCAAAGGCAAAACTGGTATGACCTGATGGGAAAGAATGCAAGTCACTTTGATCAGGGCGTCCCTCGTCTATCGTATGCTTCAGTAATTCTGTTACGCCAAAGGAGAGTCCAAACGCCATTGCGTTGGCTGTCAGCATTCTTTCTGTCTTTGAACGACTCTTCACACCTGCTGCTTTCAATGCCCAGTTTGCCAGCAACGGAACACCTGCCACTCCGTAGTCACACCAGTTGCAAGCATCACCTTTTGCCTCGAAACGGGCATCATGCGTGATGAAACTATGGTCTGTCCATGACAGCAGAAGCCCTCTCACCAAATGCAGGGCACCATCTGTCTGGAACGACATCTCTTTCTTCAATCGCGTCTCATTATACGACTGAATCACTTTCTCCACCTTCTTCTGCTGCTCAGTCCGCTCAAACTCTGCAATAATGGAATCCACTTCCGAGATAAAGCTAGAATCGGTCAGTTCTACCTGGGCATAAGTTGCAGGCAGAAAAGAAAAAAGTAAAATGGCGAGAAATGAAATACGAGACATCGGATATTACCACCAACTAAAAAAAACTAAAAGTGAAAGACACTTTCCATCAAAATGGAAGATACCCTCACTTTTAGTTTTTATTTTAATTATTCACTTTCAAAGAGAATTACTGAGCGAGCTTGCCGTCAGAACCGAGCACATTCACAATCTTGTGGATGTACATCTTCTTCATGTTCTCACGAGCTGGCTTCAAGTACTGACGAGGATCGAAGTCACCAGGATGCTCAGCGAGGTGCTTGCGCACAGCTGCAGTCATAGCGAGACGAGAGTCAGAGTCGATGTTGATCTTGCAAACAGCTGACTTAGAAGCCTTGCGGAGCTGCTCTTCTGGAATACCGATAGCTGCATCGAGCTTGCCACCGTACTTGTTGATAGTCTCAACCTCTTCCATTGGAACAGAAGAAGAACCGTGGAGCACGATTGGGAAACCAGGGAGCTTCTTCTCAATCTCAGCGAGGATGTCGAATGCCAATGGTGGTGGCACGAGAACGCCGTTTACGAGTGTGCACTGCTCTGGAGTGAACTTGTGAGCACCGTGAGAAGTACCGATAGAGATAGCGAGAGAGTCACAACCTGTACGAGTAGCGAAGTCAATCACCTCTTCTGGCTTTGTGTAGTGAGATTCAGCAGACTGAACTTCATCCTCAACACC
>JAEEGL012039668.1_pt1 | contig 15542 bp, 15 predicted proteins | sample 9134231 | NCBI WGS metagenome assembly JAEEGL01 (sample SAMN16246548, study PRJNA631951) | gut metagenome | biome: gut microbiome; feature: rumen; material: fiber-attached | host: Bos | place: Iran: Karaj | collected 2018-10
TACCTTAAGGATGATCCGGGCAGCTGAAGACATATTGCCGGCATCAAACAGGCAGGAGATGATATGGAACAAAGTACCATAGCTTTCCTCACCGTCCTTATAGTTACTGATCTTATCATCAGAGATATGGGAAAATCCATTCGCCCTGATAAGCTCCAAGGCAGCCTGTACATCCATATGTCCCGCATTTATCTGCCTTGCGATAAGCTCTAATGTAAGCGTATGTCCGTGCACCAGATGGAAAATCTCTTCAAAGCACTCACGTTCTACCTTTACCAAAGTACGCCCCATATTGAGCGATACAAGCTCAAAAAGCTTGGCAGTATCCGGTATGGCAGTAACCTCTAACGAGGCAAAACTGTTCTTCGGCGGCTCATTTCTGGTAGTGATGATAACATCATAGCCGTAATCGAGCATCCGGCTCATATCCTTACTTATCAGCCCGGAGAAATTATCGATCACCATAAGCACACGTTTATCCGTACAGATATCGGAAAAAGCGGCTAGCTTGCGGTCAAAATAATCCTTTATACCCTCATCGGATTGTCTTCGTAAGTTGCTCAGCTGCAGCTGTCTGTCATCCGCGAAGGTCCGGATGATATCTCCGGTATATTCCATATATACGATAACATCATACTCGGCTTTATAACACTGTATATAATTCCTAGCGATAGTGCTCTTGCCTATCCCACCCAGGCCGCAGATGAACAATACATGACTCGCCTCTAACTGTGTCCTTGCAGTTTTCATCTCGGCATCTCTGCCTAAAAAGACGGGTGAGACAGCAGGAAGCCTCGGTACCACATAATCCTTCCTATACAGCTCCTCCAACAGCCGGGACAAAAGACCCTCCACCTCCGACATATCACTAAACCTATTAGCAGCAGAAGAGCGTATGGTCCCACGGAATATCTTAGTAAAAAGAGCCTGAATATCAGGACGTCCGGCATATTTCTTAAATTCTTTCCTGCATCCTGAAAAATCGTATCTTGAGAATCCTCTGTGTTCAGATTCTGCCGAATGCCTGCCAAAGAGAAAATAGAAGATAAGCTCTCCTATGGTATAGATATCCGTCCTGATACCGATACCGGCAGAAGAGTAGGCATTAAGTTGCTCAGGGGCTGCCCAGCCCTTGGTGCAGGAGATAGCTGCTCCTTCACCTAGTTCACTTATCTTACGTATACTGTCAAAATCTATAAACTCGACCAACTGTGTAACTGTATCATCCGGAGCATTTTGCAGGACAAAGATATTCTCCGGTTTCACATCGAGGCAAAGATATCCTGCCTTATGATAATATCCTACAGCCTTTGCTATCGTACGGCATATCTCCATATATTGCTGTAGGGACAGATCCTGCAGCCTGCTTAAAGTATTCCCGCCATAACAAGTCACATCGATATATACGGTACCATTAGCCTCAAATATGCAGCTGACAGGCGGAGTCTGGTTTGTCAGAGACCCGGTACGGCGTATGTCATTTTGCAGTTTGCCGGAGGCGATAAAACGGGACTTGCCGGAGGCAAACTCCTCGGCGGTCAGTTTTTCTATATTATTCGGTGCATACTCTTTAAGGATACATCGGCTCATAAGTCCATGGCTTACGCGTTCGGCCAGATATGCTGCGGTGTTAGCACCTTTGCCGATAAGTTCTGTTATCCTGTATGTACGGCCATCGGCCTCTAATATATATCCTGGTTCTAACATCGTGCCTGTCCTCCTTTCATCCGTTATGATACACCATCCGGGTATAGTATTTTAAAAATCGATTCCGCTCCCTAGTCCCGACCGATTCCTATGATCGAGTATAACGTAGGTATCGGATCCTCGGAGTTGGCACAGTACATGAGCAGACAGTCAAACGGATGCAGCATATATATGAGAGAAAATCCGCAGGAATTAAGCGTGCCGTTCAGCTCATCCTTAAAGTCCATGAGGTTCTCACATATGACATTGCGGTCCGAATTATCCGCTTCGTGGTAGAAATTGTAAAACTTAAGGAGCATCAGCGTTTTCCTTAACAGCTCGTAGGATACGTTTTCATCGTTGACTATCTTACCTAGGGTGACATCGTTAGGAAGCGACTCGGTAAAACGCTTAGGCAGGCGGTCCTTTTGCTCCTGGCGGCCATCGTATTTGTAGCCTAGCAGGGTAAATACCGTCATCCTGTTAAGCCTTTCGGGGGAGAGCTCGTCCACGGATTCTTTTACTATATACTTCTTTATCTGCTCTATTTCATCACGTATGAGGCTTTTAGCCATTTGGAACTGCTGCCGGCTGCCGTAACAGTGCTCGGAGAGGTAGTGAAGGAAAAGAGTATCATCATCTATATCCCTTATCTTCGAGCGTATCTCTATAGTGGCGGTATCCACGGTATCCTGCTGAACAAAGGCTTCAGATGGCTCAAGCATCTGAGCGGCGGTGCTGTAGGGCTTACCATGATACAGGCAGTAGAAGAAGATAGCATCAAGCCTGTTCCTTAGGATAAATGGGATAGTAAGGAAATGCTTCTGGAAAAAGACAGCCGTCTCCTTATAATCCATCTCAAGAGAGAAACAAAGCTCGTAGTTGTTGAGCCTGTTGGTAGTACCGGGGGTAGTGCCGCGTACCCACTCTAAGACCGTACGAGGACAGGATTTACTAAGTATCCTTTTGTACCTGTCCTTCACTTGCGAGAGCATCAGCTCAATATCATCTTTATCGCATTTACAACCGAGCTTTGTAAGCCGTTCTGCAAGTCCCTCACGGAAAAGAGGCAGGTGCTCCACACGCAGTCCCAGCTCTATCCCTTTTATAAGTGCGGCCGCATTATCCGGCTCCACCGGCTCACCGAAGCAGGCTTCGTTATATATGTCATCGGTATATTCATCTATGGTAAGTTCAGTATAATTATCTGCATTCATGTAGTTCTCTCCTATAAGCCTTCCCTTTGATGGGATATATAGAACCACGAAGTGGTGGAGTCGAACGCTAAAGCATTCGACGTAGGATGAGGTGTAAAACTTCTGATTTCAGTATAGAAAAACAGGGTGTATCTGTCAATATAAAAACAGTCATTTCCCCCCGGAATCCATTTTTAAAACGCGTAAAAAACGGGTGCTATAATGCATCCAGCAACAAAGGAAAATATATGCATACATAAGGAGGAGCACGATGAGAGGATACACATTTACAACATGTAATTCACTTACAAGAGACATGTTATTTGAAGCTATTATTGCAGCAGTAAAAGATTTGGAATCTTTTGCACTCAGGGATGTGATATTAAATAGATGGGAGAACAAAGGCTTATACTGTGCCGGTCTGACTATAGCAGATGAGACCGCAGGTACTATATTCCTGGTATGTGCAAACGAAAAGAAGGCCGGAGAGATGACGACTAAGGTAAGGCTCGACTCCGACTTCGGCCCGGATGACATCATCATACCGAACGATGTGAATATATCGATAACCTGGAGACCTGACGGAACAAATAGGTACAAGATAGTAAAACTGAATCATGATAAGATAATAGAGATGATCAAGGGTGGAAGCAGTGCGGAAGAAATAGGAAAGACATTTGGGATACCTTTGACGGAGGAAGAGTGTAGGAAGCTGGCGAAAAAAGACAAGTGAGAAAAATCAAGCCGGACTGTAGAGATACAGTCCGGCATATGGGATGTAAATAAATGTTTTTATTCGTCAATATCAGGAGTGTGCTCAAATAAATCGCCTACGGAGCAGTTAAGGATCTTGCACAGGGTATCCAAAGTCTCAAAACGGATACCGGAGGTCTCATTGTTCATAAGTTTAGAAAGGTTCTGATAGCTGAGACCGAGTTGTTTATATAGCCAATATTTGGTGTGACCTTGTTCCTGTAATATCTCTGCGATACGGAGCTTTATCATGCATGCCTCCAAGTAAATACTGATGTTTTAGTACTTTATGGGTAATATTATAGGGGATTTGAAATGAATATATAACTTATTTTAAAATTAACTAATGTAAACATTAGATTATGCCGATATTAAAAATATGTAAATAAACATCATGGATGATGAAAGGAGATACAGATTATGAGTAAAAAAAGTTGTGTTATATGTTGCATTATAGCTTTAGTTATAGCAATGTTGATTCCATGTGAAAATGGGTTTGCTGAATCATCAAAGACTTCAAAAAGGAAGACTTACCCGGAAGTAGACATGAAATCGGAAAATTACAAATATGTAACTGATTTTCCGGAAATAATTATGTCGACAACCGGAGCAGAAAACGGTCTTGTAGGTAATTGTTATACTATAACCGGTACAGTTAAGGGTGTATATTCTTCATCCAATAAGGCCATTAAGGCTTTGGGAAGAAAAGATGCAATAAAAAATAGCGACACGGATATAAAAATGAAATGTATTATTGTCAAGACATCTAAAGGATATGTTTTAGTACATGATAATTATAGTGCTCTGTATAACCAACTAAATGATTTGTTCGGAGAAACGGTTGTAAATGAATACTATAAAGAAATGGGGTATAGTTTTAAAAAATATAAGCAGTATCCCAAAAAAGGGGAGAAGGTAACTATACTTGCAACATATATTGGATATAGCAGTGTGGCTGATACTCCTGCATTTAATTATGGCATTAGTCCTGAAGTGGTTTCTATAACAAAAGGGAAAGAAGATAGTGATAGCGGATCATCAAAAAAAGAGGAGAAACTTACATATTCCTATAATAATATTTCATTTGAATATCCGAAGTCATGGGATTATATAACCGTAAATGAAACTAACAGTAATATTGTGTATGTATATCCTTATGGCGGTGGATATGGCATGATGATGTTGAGCAGTGCTTATAATAGTTACGGAAATTTGTATCAGTTTGAAGCAGATGAATTGGTTGAAGGTTTTGGGAGTACTTTCGCAGATTATAAAATTTTAGCAAGCAAGAAAAATGAATATAAAGGTAAAAAGATAGATACTTACTATATATATTCGTTTAAGTGCACTATCAATAAACAAAAGTATAAAGGAAGAATAACTCTGTTTACTTATAAAAACCGGGATTATATTTTTATTTATGTATGTCCATCCGATAGCTCTAAAATAGATGCTTTATTTGATGATTATACGGAGGTCATTAAATCAATCAAAACAAAGTAAAATCTATATTGGTGGAGGAGGAAATTTACGATGATAAAATACAAAATTATATATGAATTTAATGATGGAACTTCAGAGGATGATACTAATTTTGGTAATTATTTTGAAACACAAGATGATGCTGATTTAGCAGGGATGGCTGCTATGAGTCTTAGAGAAAATAATATTCGTGATTTTGAAATAAAGGAAGTTGAGGTAGAAGTATCAGATAATGTAACAAGCAAAGATGTAAGTAATACAACCGGAAATGATGTTAGATATTGCTTTAAGTGTGGAGCAAATATAAGCCCCGGAATAGTATTTTGCCCGTATTGTGGGACACCTCTGAATGAACAAGGACAAAATTCTAATGCTGCTTCGAATACCGGTTATGGATATTCAAATAACAGAGCCGGTGTCGGATCGAGTTATGACGCTACAAAGAATATATTTATGGTTCTATGTTTAATAGGCGGTATTTCTTGTTTGGCCGGGCTTTTCTTACCATATGTCAGTGCTTCATTTTTAGGAACTTCTATAAGTAAAAGTTTACAGGAACTAACAAACAGCGGAGGGGATTTTCCTATTTTCGTGGCAGTAGCAGCCATTGGGATTGTTTTAGCTCTATTTAAACAATTTTTAGGATGTTCAATTGATGGAATATTGTTTATTGTTTTCCATAGCATTGATACAAAGGATTACTGGAGTAATATAAGTTCAAGTTCATCTGCAGCTTTTGCAAGTAAAGGAGTAGGGTACTATGCAATGTTGGGTGGAGCTGCGTGTCTGATCCTGTTTGGTTTAGTGGGATCTATTGAGAAAATAAAGTATAAGCATTCATTAAAAAGGTGAGCAATATAATATGACATGTGATAGAAACAACAACATCGCCTGTCTCTTTTAACTAAGATAAGATACCCAAATTATAATAAATTAACTTTTTGAAAGGAAGGTAGATATATGGTTACATGTCCAAAATGTGGCTCAATGATAGAAGACAACTCAGTTATATGCCCTGAATGTGGAAATCAAATAGTACAGGATGGTAATGGTATAAAGGAATCTTTCGATACTCTTAATAATGGTGATCGTAACTTTGAAATGAAGAAAAAACCAGATAGCAGTAATGATAATAACACCGTGATAGTGCAACATAAAGATTTATTTGTAAGAATAATGCTTGTGTTATTAGTTGTTTGTGTCGGGTATCTTGTATTTTCTAAATTCAGAGAGAAAAATAGCAGTTCGAACATGGATTCGTCTAACAGGGTGTTGGTTGTATATATAAATTCAGACTCATCTACAGACCAATCTGATATGACACAAATAAAGAATGCCTTTGATAATGGAGGCATGATAAAACTTGATACTAACAATATCAATACAGATTTGAAATGGGAAATGGAATCATATGGAGCAGTAGATGCTGATGGTATGTACTGGGTGACCGGGGCTATATTGAATTATATTGCAAGTCGTGGATGGAATCTAGTACAGGCTCCGACGACTGGATTGGTAAATTGCTACTATTTTACTAAGTAGTTAGTTGAGGGATACAAAATATGTAGAAGAGGAGAACTATTTATGAGAATAAAAATGAGTTTAGCTTTTTTGCTTGTATTTTTTAGTATATTATTTAGTGGATGTGGGAATAAAGAAAATGACGTATCATTAGCGAATACGTCTTATGACTCAAATAATGATAAAGTAAAGTCAGCAGTAAATGACAGTACTAATGATTATTCGTCATCGTTTTCAGATCCAACAGGTGAAACACAGGCAAAGATTTCAGACAAGAAGGAAGAGGTAACGCCGACTATTAGAACTGAAAACAGTATTAGTCAGTATAGTAATATCAAAGAAACAGATTTGATATCTTTGGCAAAGAATAGTAAATTGTGGTCATTTGATACATGGGGATCAATTGAGAAAATAGATTATTTTGGCTCTACAGAGATTGAGGCTGCATTGAATGCAGGAATAAATCTTGAAAATAAAGTTGTTATGTGTGAAGTGTTAGAGGTTCATCCGGATTCTTCAGTTGGGTATAATATATGGGCAGGGGAGCATTTGAATTTTATAACATCTAATGCAGGTTTAAGCAAGATAAAGCCTGGAGATATTATGGTTCTTACAGTACAAGGTGTTGAAAGTATAGATAAAGGTGGGTATTTGAGTTGGTTCCTATATACAGATATCTTTTCAAAGCCTAGTGGCTCCGGTAACGAAAACTCCGGGTATGACTCTGATGATTGGAGTTGGCTATATGATGATCCGACTCCTATACCGACAGAAGAACCGACGAATTATACGTATGAGTCTAATCAGTACTTTGATGTAGTTGAAACCTATACATATCAAAGTGGTAAGTATACGTATATCGTTGATAAAATTTTGGGTAAGGCTACAGACAAGAATATTGACCTGACAATGCTGATATATGATAAAAATGATGAAGTTGTAGATAAATGTACTGCAGATGTAGTAGTTAATAATGGTTATTATAATTTTATTGAATATGCAATTGAATCGCCAGATTATGATCACCATACAGTATCATATACTGCTTCTTCAAATTGGGATACAGGGGATCCTGATCCAGTAAAGATGGTGAAATACAGCATTAAAGGCAAGAAGCTTTTGATAACTTTTGAACAGACAGGCAGAACAGCAAGTTTTGCTAAGTTTAAACTATTATTGTTTAAAAAGGGAAAGTTAGTATATGCAGGTTCATATTATTTTAATGTTTATGTGAAACAATTGAGTGGAGTAGGGAGTATAGATGTCGCTGAATTGAGTTTTTCTCAAGATTATGATTCTATAGAGTACTATTATGATCCATGATAGAAAACTGTTACCTGAAGTAGAGAAAAAAAGGAAAAAATATAAGAAAGAAGACAGATTATAGTAGATAGAAAATGACCATTCTTGTCATTACGTGATAAGAATGGTCTACTTTGCTTTGAGTTATGGAATCCGTTTTTATATCAGTGATTTTCAAGGTGCTATAATGCAGTCAGCAACACAGGAAAACACAATAAGAGGTATTAGGCTGAGGATGAATAATACCGGAAAGGAGCATACAGATGAATACCGGCATGATAATACTGGTGATTTTTATATTCGCATTAATGGGAGCAATGTATTTTCATATCGATTGGGCTGCCAGACGGGATAAGGATAAAAAGATCGAGAGCGAATACTTAAACAGAGATTATTTCAATGTCCCAGGACTGGGAAAGTGTATGCGTTGCGGAAATGAAGCATACCTGACAACCACGGTGGAACTACCTTCTGTGGAGACTAAAAACGGAAAGCTTAAGTATAATAAATTTGATACGAAGCTATTATATTCGGTCCACTGTCGGAGCTGCTCTCTGGGGACAGCACAATGTGAAGATATATCAGCGGTATTGAGAGAGTGGAATGAGTCGGAGTATACGAGGATAAGGGATAAAGCCGGCAGTATAGGATAAGATGCCGGAGAGATGATAAGAGTGGTAAGCCAGACTGTGAAAATAGTCTGGCTTTGGTGGTATAAAACATGAAAAATACAGCTTCTATTTGTGGTTAATAGAGTGGGTATTTATTATATAAAAAGCAAAGAAATTCTGGCTTTACATATAATGTTTAGAGGAGATAATGCCGATAAATATTTTATATGAATAATACACAAGGAGGTGGCTTTATTGGTTAGGGTAAAGGGAAAGGAATTACTTGGAAAAAGAGGACATAATGAGTATTGGTTGTACTGGGAATGGGGCTTAGTTACCAGAACCTGTTGAAACTAATGGATGGTCAGACTAGAGGAATTAAGTAAAAATTGTGACAACAGAAATAAAAACAGAAATATAAATAAGATTGGAGCAAGAAATATTATGAAAAAAATAATTTGTATGCATATACTAATGTTTACTATACTTGTTTGTTTATTATCAATTGATAAATATGTGGTTAAAGCTTCTTCGATTTCTTTAAATGGAACAGAATATGTTTTTTACGATGATACAGACTATAAAATAGGAACACAATCAGAGACAAATGTTATAAATAATGGAAACAACGCTTTTGGAAAACTTGTTATTGAAGGTGATGTATATGATTCCTTAAATAATAGATATGATGTTAAAAGTGATAAGTTTTCCTTGTCATATAGAGTTGATGGCTATCAGTATAGCAAGTCAGAATATGAATGGAAAATAAAAAGTGATTGGGAAGACGATGTAGATGATATTGAGTTTGAAAAGAATATTGATAATGGTATGATTTTTATCAGAACTTCATATGATGGTTACACTTGGATTTTAGATGATGTAATTACAGATGTTTTTAAATTAGGCTCTATGTTAGGTGAAAAATTTTATCGTGGAAATAATATCCAACTTTTAAATGGTTGTTATTATCAGATTACAATTGTGTATCGACAGACTAAAAGATTAGACAATACTAATTTTGTTATTTGGGATACATCTGATTGGCAGGACAGATTTGTTTTAGAAAGATACGAGTTTTATGCAGAAAATAAGGACGAAATAGAAAATGAAAAAAAATTTGAAGCAGAAAATGCTTCATCAAAAAATAAAGTTAAATTAGGAAAGGTGATAAAAGTTAAAAAGAATAGCGGGTATCGTTTGGATCAAGAAGAGGAAATAGATCGAAATGATCCGCATTATGGTTGGGAATTGGGTTCTTTTATAGTGAAAGGATTTACTTCACGGAAAGAAGAACGTAAAGAAGATGTTTTTTTTAAGAATTATGGGGATAGAGTTCGTTTATATTTTAATTTGGAACAAGATATAAACGCATTAAACAAAAATAAGGATTTATATATTTACGAAGATAATGGAGGATATGATTATAATTTCCAAATAAACAGAACAAATCTTAAACATGGGGTACTTATTGTTCAACATATAGATAGTCAAAGAAATAAGACTGAACCATTGATTTATGTTGATTTTTTGGAGGCGTTGACTCATACTGGATCAGATACTGTGATTGATTTGTTTGAGGAAGGAGACTACGAAGTAACACTAGACTATAAAATTGGTGAAAAAGGTCTTGTAGACACTACTTATGATTATAAGATTAATTTTAAGTTTAAAATTCGAAATGGGAACTGTAGAGCATATGCTATAGACAATAATAGTAGTAAGGTATTAAATGATAAATCTTTTGCTCCAAATGGTTTCAAGATTGACTTAAGACAATCTAAATATTTGGAATGTGTTGTTGAGTATTATACCGTAAATGTTAAACACATACCTTTTGATAACATAAGTTTAGAATCTAAGGGACCTCAAGTTTTTACTGATGGTAGTATGTTTAAAGAACCAGGAAAATATGTATTGACTATAAAAAATCCTATGGCTTTTGATGAAAATCAAACAATTGAATTATATGTAGGAGGGGATACAGAAAAAGATATATATTTAAAAGCCTTATCGAGAAATGTATATTCTCTGGATGAAATTAATAAATTGTTGGAATCTGGAGTAATAATTAATGAAGATGGCAGTTTAATCACCCCTACTCCATCCCCTACTCCATCCCCTACGCCAACGCCTACTCCAACTCCAGTACCTTCTCCAATATCAATAAATCTGAATATATCAGAAGATTCAGAATCCTCAATAAATGATATATCATTGCCTGATGAGACATCAGGTTTACCTACTTCTTTACCTATAACGAATGAAAATGATACTGAAGAGGACAGTAATGAGGAGAAAACATATAAAAGTAATAATATTATTTTAATTATAGTGTTACTATTTGTTGGAATAGGATTAGGAATAGGAATAGTGTTAACGTATTTATATTTGAAAAAAAAGAAAGAACCAAAAGATGAAATTAAAATAGAAAACAGTATAGAAGAAAACACAGATGAAAATAAAGATAACAATTAAATGTAGAGGAGTCGTTAGAAAATGAAAAAGAAAATTTTATCTGTTATTTTATCCTTGGCATTGATTTTATGCGGGTGTCAATCGTCTGATCAAAAATCAATTAAAACTCAGATACCTGCAGAACAATCTAATATAGTCAATAAATATGATATAACTCCTTCTTTGGTACCTACTGTGACACCAACAGCTGAATTGCATATTGAGCCGACTGCTCAACCAACAGAAAAAACGGTTGTAGACCCATTAGACTCATCAAAGGAAGATTCTATACCTAGGGTAGTAGGTCTTGATGATGAAGTATTATTACGTTATCTTTCTGATGATTTGCTCGCAGAGATGGAAAGTGATTTTGGAAGCGATAGATATAAAGTAGAGAGTATCGAAACTATATATTATCCTAAGGACTTTATAGAGGCTCTTGAATACAATTCTAAGAAAAATGTTTATTTTGGATATGCTTTAGAAGATATTTATCAGCAATTTGGTGACAAAAAGTTTGTTTTTACGTTAGGTGATGGTGGAAAAACTGTTGTTAAGCCATTCGAGGATTATGATGATACATTTGATAAAATAATAAAAAATGTAACGATAGGTTCAGGCGTAATACTGATATGTGTAGTTGTTTCTGTTGCAACAGCGGGAGCAGGTGCTACAGCTGTAAGTATGATTTTTGCAGCATCAGCAAAAACAGGAGCAACTATGGCTTTGCAGTCAGCAGCCATTGGTGGTTTAGCCTCAGGAATTGTAAAAGGAATTGAAACAGGTGATTTTAGTGAAGCTGTAAAAGCAGGAGCATTAGGAGCAAGTGAAGGGTTTAAAATAGGAGCTATTTCAGGAGCAGTTATTGGGGGAGTAAATGAAGCTATAACAATTAGAAATGCTTCATCTTTAGACTCTTCCAAAGTAATGTTTGATGGGCCAAGAAGTTTTAGAGAATCAGAAAAGGCAGCGGCAATGAAGTATCCTGGGGATGAACAGGTATCATTTTTAAATAAAAAAGTTGTGCCTCATGGAACAGCCGAATCTTCGAGACCGGATATTTTACGAAAAATAAATGATACTTGGGAAGCTATAGAAGTTAAAAATTATGACTTAGTTAATGATAAGTATAATTTAATAAGAACTCTTAGCAACCAGGTAAATCAGAGAGTATCAAATCTTCCGGATGGTTATTTGCAAAGGATAGTGTTGGATGTACATGGGAGAGGATACACAACAGAATTTGTTGATACTATAATACAAGAAATACAAACTCAAATTAATCCGTTTTATTATAATATACCAGTAGATATAATGTGGTGAAAGGGAGGTTTCAAATGATTCTTTTTAGTTATGATAGAAAGAGAATAGTTGATATAGGCAGGTCTGATTATTGGAAGTGCTTCGTTTCGACAATTATTTATAACATACCGGATAGTTTAGATAAGTATTTGGAGGCTATGAATTTTCTAAAAACTGGAAAATGTAAGCATCAGGATGGATATTTTATAGGTAGACAAATCAATAGTATTAGAGATGAACTGGCTGGTTTTAAACCGGAAAATGTGATTTATGATATTGAAGATACCACCCAAAATCCCCCTTGGAGTAGAAATTTGAGTCCTGTTATTACATCATGTGCCAATTATTTTATTACAGCGGATGGAAAGGATTTAATCTTTGAAATAGTTGGGTTGTTACAATATTCTGAAATAATGGAAGTAGATATAGGGGTTGATGACTAAACTATAATTAATGGCTGTGATAGATATGGATTAAAATATTTGAGAGATTAAAACATGATTAAGATATTTATTATATTGATGTATTTAGTAATTATATGTATGCTAATCAAATTGCTGTCTTGCTTTATGGGCGACGGGTTTAGTGGAGCAATAATAAAACTGATTTATGTATCAATCCTTCTATTTGCCATTATCTTTCCTTTAAAAAGGTATTTTGTTGATGACAGAAATATTTTACTATTAATTGAACAAGATGAAATATCTTTAGCAAGAGAACTTGAGAAAAATGAGTATAATCCAGATTCAGAGGATTATACAATATGGGCTGAAAAACAGTATGGTTCAATGCATGTAAAGATACCGCTTTGGTGGAACAATGCTATGTTTTTAAAAAAATCAAATGCTTTCGAGGAAGGGTGTACATATGATTTCCGAGGATCTGAGTTTTTTTGTTGTTTTTGTATAGATTATTCAAATGTTAAGGCAGAGGCAGAACGCGAAAAAAATGATGGTGATGCTTGGACATTTTTGGAAGAGTCTCATATTATGGATTATATAGCTCAGAAGATATATAAGTCTAATATATATAGTGGTGATTCGAATATGAAATTTGGAGTCACTAGTAGAATGATAAATGGAAATGGGTATACATACTATAGGGGAGAAAAGAAGGAGAGCATTTTAGAAGTATTTCAAAAAAAAGTGGATGACCATATAATTGTTTTTGCGTATGGATATAATGAAGATTCGTCACGTGAAAAAATGAGTGACGTGATTCGTGTGATTTATACGATTGAAGTACAAAACGTGAAGGACAATTAAACGGCCATTGTTTTGTTAAAGGTAAAAGAATTAGAGGAGATAATGCAAATGGTTTTATACACAAGGTATATGTTGGACTTGTTGTCTATATATTTTTTTCCAATCTTAATTACATTAGGGATTGTAGCGGGTATTATTTTTGCCGTGTTAATCTGGATGGCATTAATCAGGTTTGTTAAATTGGCAGGTCACTTGAACCGCTTTTTTGAGAACTTGTCATCTTCAAATACAAGTTTAGCTAAAATAGTCATAGATAGAACTTATATGTTGAGTGTTCTTTCTGAAATTGAAAAAACAAAATTTGAGAATACGAATTGTTCTCAGAAATAGTTAAGAAAGCCTCAAATAAATGCTATGCTATTTTAAGTATTATTGTTTTAAGGGTAATTTTGTATTTTTATGGAGCCGCCACAGACAATGACTGTGACGGCTTTCTTTTATTGCTTTCTGGAATCCATTTTTATACCCTCCATCCTCCTCATGCTATAATATCCACACCTTGAAAACAAGGTACTCATTAATGATACTACCACAGTAACAAAAGGGGGCGATATTAATGGCAAAAGACATTATCAGCAGCATCCACAACGATCCCGAAGGGTGGATCATAGCCGGGATCATATTCCTGGCGTATGTATGGATTACGGGGATTATGAAGATAGTGCGCAATAAGAGAAAGAGAAGAAAATGATGGAGGTTAACATGAAAAACAAAGTGGATTTTATTGACAAGAAAACAGTTTTTAGTCACGTGTTAAGGACATACCGGAATGCATCCGGTAATGGTATATTCACACCTGCCGGTATCCCGACAGGTTTCTTTGATTTGGATTATAAATTACGTGGTCTGCAAAGGGGCGACCTGATACTTTTAGCCGGGCGGGCATTTATGGGAAAGACGGCTCTGGCGCTAAGTATCAGCCGGTATATAGCAGAAAAAGAGAAAAAAGCGGTCGCATATTTCAGCCCGCGTATATCCGGTGAGCAGATAGCCACACGCCTGCTCTCCATGGATGCACAGGTAAAGATATACGATCTGGCAGTAGGAAACGTTAATAAAGATGACTGGCTCAGACTGAAAAACAGTGCTGGACATATAGCGGATGCACCGCTTTACATAGATGACAGCCCGTGTATCACTATCGACGAGATGAGAGCCAAGTGCTTGAAGTTTAAAAAGAAGAACGGATTAGACCTGATAGTAGTAGACAGCCTTCAGTTTGTCGCACCGGATAAAAAGTGTGCGCATCATTCCACAGCATGGATAAAAAGATATATTATCAGCAGCCTGAAGAAGCTGGCGGTAGAGATGGATTGTCCGGTAATGGTGATATCAAAGCTGTCTGAGCCGGCAGACCAGGAGGAGAACAAGCGTCCTGAGATTACGGACTTAAGGATCTCGAACTTTACTGCTCAATATGCTGATGTAATACTATTTATGTACCGGGAGCAGGGGAATGGCAGAAAGAGTGAGGCGGCTGATCAATTGACCGATATCATTATAGACAAGAACCGCTCGGGTAAAGATGGGGTGATAAAGCTTAAGGAGGAGCCGGATTATGCACGGTTTGTAAATTATAGATAGTAACACATATGAATTTACTATATGACACAATCGGTGTTCTTGAGTCGTGGGGGCGATATCGTCTACCGGACTCTTTGTTTATCTCGTACATAAAAATTCTTTTTTTTTCTCTATTTTAATCATAAGTCCCACAAATGGTACTTATGATGGTGTACCATATAGATAGGCTAGACCTAGATTGCAAAATTAAACCCGTTCTGTGAACACCGAAAATCGTATATTTTATCTAGTTTACTATTGCAATGACTTCTGTTAGACTACTAACCATCGATCACTAACTGCTAGATAGGAGTTAGTTTGAAATACTATAGAAGACATGGTCAGATGGATCTGACTGACAGAATTGCAATCGAAACTGGATTGTGCAGGGGAGAATCTTTTAAGGA
>JAEEGL014179716.1_pt1 | contig 15542 bp, 12 predicted proteins | sample 9134231 | NCBI WGS metagenome assembly JAEEGL01 (sample SAMN16246548, study PRJNA631951) | gut metagenome | biome: gut microbiome; feature: rumen; material: fiber-attached | host: Bos | place: Iran: Karaj | collected 2018-10
CAGAGAAAGAATCCTCCTGTTCAAGAAAAGCATATGTTACATTGCATGTGAAAGTGCCGAAATACCGGGAACTGACAGAAGATCGCTTTATACGTTCTCCGGTTTATCAAGGGAAGGTGCTATATGGAGTGCCAAGCACCTTGTACGGTCAGGTCAATTGGGAACTAAACTAAAACAGAACTGCGATATCTAATCAGAAGCGTTAATCTGGTCGAGGATCGCGACAACAGAACGGCAACAGAAAATCAGATAGCGAAACAAAACAGGATAATACAGACACTACAGACACGAGAGCACATATTTCCTAAACATAATTGTTTAAGTTACGGTCTCCCGTGTCGAGTGGGAATAATGCTTCATCTGACCGGTATCGACGAACATAACTTCACAGAGGCGCGGCAGCTGCGCGTGCATCCGGAGCAGGAAGGCTTTTTGGACAGCGCGGTCGGAATTCTTGCGCGCGGATATGTCTATCGCAACTGTCGAGCACGGGTGATCGGAATTGCGTCGGACGATACGCTGGTCGGGCTTGCGCTTGTAAAGGATATGGATGAGGAGCCCGCCTGCTACGATTTGCAGCAGTTTATGATCGACGCTCGTTTTCAGAACAGAGGGTACGGCACGGAAGCGCTGCGCCTGATTTTGCGGGAAATGGAAGCGGAACGTAAATATGATTGTGTGGAGGTCTGCGTCAAACAAACGGACGCCGCCGCGCTGCATGTATATGAAACGGTCGGCTTTGTCGACACCGGTTACATCGACCCCGATGCGCAGGATTGCCGGAATCTGACGGTTCGTTTTGAAAGAGCATAGGGAGTACGTATCAAAGGAGTGTTTGCGCAGAATGAAGCATACGAATGGTTACAGTTAGAAGTTGCATTTCCGGAAAAGACTCTTTCAGTATATCGGCGCGTTGACTGTTGTTCTGAGTATCTTCGGAATTGCTTGCCATGCAGAAACAGAGCCGCTGACAACCGCAATTCCGCAGCAGACGGAACCTTTATCAACAAAGGAGAGTTCTATATTGATCCCGTTTGAAACCGCGCAGCCGAGTGAATCCGCACCGCCGGCAACAATTCCGTTTGAAACACCCGATATTACAAGCAGTCCGGATCCGACCGCTACAACTCAGAGTATGCTTTTTGAAAAGAGACTGTATGTGCATATCGGTGAAAGAACGCTATCGGTCATTGCAGAGAATAATGATACGGCAGAAGCTTTTTTACGATTGCTTGTTTATGGCGCTATTTCGATAAAACTGGAAGAAAGCGGCCAGTTTAAGAAAAGCGGGATACTGGGCTATGCGTTACCTTTTGCGGATGAAATGATAACAGCTGAGCCGGGTGATATTGTTCTTTATCACGGAAATCAGATTGCAATCAGTTATACGGAGAATAACCGGGAATTATCACGAATCGGGAGAATTGAGGGCATTTCTGATGAGGAGCTGCAGAGAATTCTCGGTGACAGCCAGATTAAGGTGCGGTTTTCTTTATATGAAAATTCAGACGAGCGAACAGTGTTAGATGACTGGATTCACGATATTCCGGAGAACGAAGGTCAGTGGAATGTAATCAAACGAGCGCGTCAGGCAACACAATTGCAGTATACTCCTGTGCAAAAAATTCGGTTGACAAATGAGCGTACGATAAAAAAAGGCAGTAAGGTTCAAGGAATACTGTATTCATCGGTGAGGGATGAAGCGCTGTATGTACCGCAATGTGTTTCCATTGAGTCATTTATGACTGCGCTGCAGAATCCAAACAGTTATCTGTATACAAGGAGATCGGTAACACCGAATGGGATAGCGTATTATGGGGCGGTCTGTTCTTCCTTTGCAGCATGGTGCTATGGAATAGACGATGTGATTCCTACCACAATTTCATTTTCTTCTTACCCGGGTTTCACCAGACTTCCGCAGAAACAACAAAATGTACAATCGCTTCAGCTCGGGGACATGCTGAATGTAGGCGGTCATCACGTTGTCGTTATTACTGATATTATTCGAAACTATGAAGGAAGAATAATCTCCGTTGAGGTTAGTGAAGGAAGATTGTCGAGTTGTAAGGCGACTGTTTACGCTGCCGACAGAATTGAAACAAAATACTTTGAAAACGGATATGAAGCATATCGCTATGATTTGATCGAGCAAGTTCCGTATACCGAGAATCCGTGGATCCATCTCAACGGTGAAACAGGAGATCCGAACGATCATCTTGCTTTGATTCCGAGACGGGGGAATCAGGCAAATTGGAGAAGCACGGAATCGGTTGAAATCGATATAATTGATTTCGAAGATTATTCGGAATACCTATTGTATGATGAAACCGGAACGCTGATTATGACGGATACGATACCGGAGAATCATCTGTTGTCATTTGATCATCTTCCCAGAGGGAAGTATTCGGTTGCATTGACAAACGGAGAAGAATCAAGCGACGCCGTTGACTTTATCGTGATGGATGTCAACCCGGTGTTTACGGCAATGGACGGAGGTTTGGTACGGGTTGATTATCCGGAAAATGAAGGTGATGCTGCCAGTATTTCCTTTGTCAGCACCGATCAGAATAGTCGCAGATATATGAGCGTATATGCTTTTCATGTGTTGACGGAGGAAGAAAAAGAATAGCATTTTGCCATCGTAGAAGCGCCGACGCCACCGAAGGGGTGGATTGTCAATCATTCATGGCTAATGAAAGTTATGTATAAAACGGAATACGGGCTGTACAGCAGCGACCTGACGCCGGTTACGATTCTTCCTTAATTGTTCATGCGTAAGAAATCAAAGGAGCATTGTTTATGACAAACGGCGTCATCCTGCGGGATATGCGGGAGAGCGACATTGAGGATTATGTGCGGTGGTTCACCGTTGAGACCGCATGGTCGGATTTCGATGCGCCGTGGGAGCCGATCGATACGGATGAACAGACGGAACGGACGGCATGGAGCGAATACTATGCGTCCGTAAAGGACATGCCGGACGGTGCGCGGCGTCGGAAATTCGAGATTGAATGGAACGGCAGGCATGTCGGCTGGGTCAGTTCATATGCAATTGATGAGCGATACGAATGGACGAACGGACCGTCCGATCGCATTGCGGTCGGGATCGACCTCTGTGAACCGGATGTCTGGGGCAGGGGCGTCGGCACACAGGCGCTCGGCGCGTTCTGCGATTATCTCTTTGCGCACGGCATCGATGTGCTGTATACGCAAACCTGGTCCGGCAACGCGCGTATGATCCGCTGCGCCGAAAAGCTCGGTTTTACGGAGTGCAACCGGTTTGCCGAGCTGCGTGAGGACAACGGGGAGCGATACGACGCGCTGACTTTTATCAAAGACAGAAAGAGGGATATGTGATGGTCATTGCAATCATCGGAGAAAACTGCAGCGGAAAGTCCACACTTGCGGAAGCGATCAAAGCACGCTTCGGCGGCGAGGTCGTGACAGGAAAGGACTATCTGCGCATGGCAAAGTCCGAAAGCATGGCAAAGCTGCTGTTCCGCAAGAAGCTCGAACAGGCGGTTGCGGGGGAGAATCTGATCTATGTGATCGCCGAGCGGGAACAGCTTGCACTGCTGCCGGAAGGTGCGGTGCGCATCCTCGTGCAGGCGGATCTTGACACGATCAAGGCGCGTTTTGCTGCGCGCATGCGCGGCAATCTGCCGGCGCCGGTTGCGGCGATGCTCGAACGAAATCACGGAATGTTCGATCAGATCCCGCATGATTTCATGTTCGACGGTGTTTCGGGAGATGCAGGGACACTGTGCGACACGCTGGCAGATGGCGCCAATTGAACAGTTGTATTTGAGAAAGCCGGAAACGGCTTTTTATTCTTTACAAGATATCATGAACATTCTGTATATTTTCGACAGTGCAATTGCAATTATGAATGCAATGTGTTACAATTCGTTTGAATAATTAGGGAAAGGAGCGCGAAATGGACATTCGAAAGATTATCGGGATTATCTTGGCAGTGGCGCTTACCGCTGTTCTGTTCATTTTGATTCGCTCAGACAGGGGAACAAATACGGAAACACAGCCGATGATGACACCGGTTATGATGGAAACAAATCCCCCGCAAGACGCGCCGCACTATCTTGTAGCGGTATTACCGAACTCGGAATTGGAGCAGTATCCGCTTGTTCGGATCAATCTCGAAAGCATGGATATTCCTGTCTATGCCTGCACAAACAGCGAAGGAGAAGTCTGCTTCTTCGTGTACGCATATGAAGAAATCACCGGTCAATACGGCTTCTTATCCGCGTATCCGTCCTATCCCGAAGTACGCATCGATAACGGCGCGGGATTCGCGGAGTTTCCGCAACTTTCGAAAGGCACAACGACAGGTGAATCCGACTATCCCGAACTGGTGCTCGCATCGATCAACGGGAAGGCAGAACAGCTCTATTATCCGGCAGATGAAAACGGTAATATGCGTGACGGCGCGATTCCGGTTGTTGTTGAGGAAAACAATCATATCTTCGGTGCATATTACGTATTCGACGGAGAGCACAAAGCACTGATTTATCCGTTGGAGGGACCGCTTACAACGCCCGAACCGGAGGAAACGGCAACATCCGAAGCATCTGCAACCGTGATTCCGACCGATACACCCGCTGCGATCGTAACGCCTTCTGCAACGCCGAGACCGACCAACCGTACACCGCGGCCGACGGCAAAGCCTACCGCAACGCCTTCGGATACACCGACAGCGAGCCCGTCCGCAACGGCAACGGCGACGATTCAACCTTCCGTGACGCCGACTGCGACGCCGACCGAAACGCCGACTGCGGCGCCGACTGCGATGCCGACCGAAACGCCGACTGCGGCGCCGACCGCGACGCCGACTGCATCCCCGACGGATATGCCGACGCCTTCGCCGACACCGGGTGGGCATTGGGAATGGCATTGCCATGTATGCGATAAAGTGTTTATGGACGAAGCATCCTGTATGGCGGATCAGACGTATCATAAAGAACATGAAGGAATAGCGGGTTATTCCAAGGATTGGGTCGAACCGTAATCCGGAAACAGATCCGAAAAATTCGGCGGCGGGCGTGTTCCCGCCGCTTTTCCTGCAAGGAAAAGGCGTTCGACAGAGGGGGATTTGGGTGAATACGGAAATCAAGTGTTCCCGGCAAGGCGATCGAAATAAGGTTCCCAGAGCGATTCTGCATTTTGCGCGTAAGAACGCGGTCATGCTGATCGCGCTGGCGGCAGCGCTCATTACCATGTGCATCGTTCCCGTGGACCGCGCGTATCTCGGCTATTTCGACTTCAAAACGCTGACCTGTCTGTTCTGCGTTCTGGCGGTGGTCTGTGCGCTTCGAAACATCTATTTCTTCTATATTTTGGCGCGCAAGGTTGTGATTCTGTTCAAGACGGCGCGTCTCTGCGTGCTTGCACTTGTCTATATCACATTTATCGGTTCCATGTTGATTGCGAACGATATGGCGCTTCTGACGTTTCTTCCGCTCGGTTACTTCGTTCTGAATACGACGAAGAAGGAAAAGTACATGGCGTTCACGTTCATCATGCAGAACATCGCGGCGAATCTGGGCGGCATGCTGACGCCGTTCGGCAATCCGCAGAATCTCTATCTGTACAGCCGGTTTGAGATCCCGAATCTCGCGTTCATGAAGATCATGGCGCCGCCGTTCGTCTTTGCGGTCGCGCTGATTACGCTTTGTTGTCTGCTGTTTGTCAAACCGGAACCGCTCAAGCTCGAGGGCATGGAGATGAAACTCGATCGCAGGCGCGTCGCGCTGTATCTGGCGCTGTTCGCATTGTCCATTGCAATCGTGTTCCGCGGCATTCCGTATTGGATCGGACTGATCGTGATTCCCGTTGTACTGCTCTTTGCGGACCGCAAGGCTTTGCTTGCAGTCGATTATCCGCTGCTGTTCACATTTGTTTTCTTCTTCATCTTTGCAGGAAATATGGCGCGCATCGAGAGCGTGCGTGCGTTCGTTTCGGAATTGTTGAACCGTAATGTGCTGGTCGTGAGCACGCTTTCGTGCCAGTTTATCAGCAACGTACCGAGCGCGATCCTGCTTTCACAGTTCACCGAAAACTATGCGGACCTTCTGGTCGGCGTCAATATCGGCGGCGTCGGCACGCTGATCGCGTCGCTCGCGAGTCTGATCACCTTCCGCCAGTATCTGCACCACAATCCCGGCAAAACATGGCAGTACATTCGCTTGTTTTCGGCGTTCAATTTCGGATTCCTTGCATTGCTGCTCGGATTTATGCTGCTGTGGAAGCAGTTCGGTCTGTGACGGTTCATGCCTGTACGGGGAGCAATCCCCGTTTTTTTATTGCTGAAACCGTTTGATTGACAAGGAATTTCGAACGTGATATAGTGTCCTCGGGTATTTCGACATGAAAAGACATTGGAAATCGATCTGCATACTGCTGCTTGCTTTGCTGGTATTTTGTACAGGGGTTCCTTCTGCCGCCGCGCAGGAAAAGAACGAACCGGTCAGCCTTGCGAAGAAATGCACCTATGAGAATGCAAAAAAACGCAAATCGCTCGTCGACCGTCTCGGCGACCGCGACGAAGCCACGCGAGTTGTCCTTGAGAAGGGCGAATGGGTCACCGTCCGTTGGAAGATTCCGGACGTTGATTTTGTGTACTATGAGTGGACCGACAAGATCGGCATCGATCCTGCACCGTATACCGTCGAACTCCTTGATGCGTCCGGAAACGTCGTACAGACGTGTGAGGGCGAACCGTATTGGAACAACGGCTTGGAGATTCCGGAGGGGGTGTTCGGCGTACGACTGACGCCGCAGGCGGAAGCGGAGCTCGGCACACTGATTCCGTACAGCGGCGGCGCGCCGAAAAACTACCATCCGTGGCAGCCGACTGCGGACAAAACGGATTTTCTCGTGATTGCAACACATCCGGACGACGACTGTCTGTTCATGGGGAATGTGATCGCGACTTACGGCGCGGAGCGCGGCTACGAAGGCTCAATACTGTATCTTGCCACGCGTACGCGCATTCGCCGGACCGAAGCGCTCAACGGTGCGTGGATTATGGGCATTCGCAACTATCCGTTGATGGCGGGATTGCCCGATATTCCGATGAAATATCGCGAAGAAAAGAAGAACGATTTTCTGCCGGAGGATGTGACACGAACACTGGTGCGTTATCTGCGCAGACTCAAGCCGGAGGTCGTGATTTCGCACGACGACAACGGCGAATACGGACATTGGCAGCATATCATCGTGGCGCAGGCGATTCGCGCGGCGGTTGTGAGCGCCGCCGATCCGGAGTATGATCCGGAATCCGCGACGCAATACGGCGTCTGGCAGGTAAAGAAACTATATCTGCATCTTGCCGGGGAGCGTCCGATCTTTGTGTCCGCAACGACGCCGCTTGAGGCGTTTGACGGACGTACGGGTCTGGAAATTGCGCAGGAAGCGTATCAATGCCATCAGTCGCAGCGGCTTTGGAACCATCTTTGCGACAACCAGAACGAATGCAGCCTGGAGAAGTTCGGACTTGTCTTTACGACGGTCGGAGACGATACCGGCATCAACGATCTGTTTGAACATGTCGATACGGCATACACGCCGGATCCGACGGAAGCACCGACACCGGAGCCGACACCGGAACCGACGCCTGCGCCGACAGAACTGCCGACAGAAGCGCCGACGCCCGAAGCGAAAGCGGTTGTTGTTCTTGAGAATACCGAGGGACCGACGGCTGAACCGATCACGTCGCCGGAACCCGAGTTCGACGCGGATGCGCTGCGTATCCGGAAAGAACGTGAGGATCGTCGTTTCTGGATTGCGATCGCAATTGCGCTGCTGCTCGTTTCCGCGGCAATCATCGCAGCGGCATTGATGCGAAAGAGTGTCAAAGAACCCGATACGCAGCTGAGTCATTCCCCAAAGACCGTGCTGTTGCTGTGTCTTGCGCTTTTACTGTTCGCGATCGGCGCGGTTCTTTTGACCGTGATGCTGCTTCGCACACCGGGGCGGGAATTGCCCGAGGCACAGGAGACGACGGTGCCGACTGCTTCACCGGAGCCGATGACAGAGCTTGCGATACACAGCGACGCCGATGCGGAGCAGCTGCAGACGATCGACACGATTCGTACCGTTGAAATCGACGACGGAGCGCTGACGAACGATCGGATCGAAGCGCTGATCATGACGTATCCGCAGATTGCATTTACGTATCGTGTACGGGTCGGCGATCGCTATGTATCGCCGCAGGATACGGTGCTCGAACGCGCGGAAGGCGAAACGATCGAAGCGCTGTCCGAAGCGATTCCGTATCTGAAGTTTTTGAACAGCGTCCGACTCGGCGCGTGCACACCGGAGGAGCTGGATACGGCGACGGAACAACTGCGTCCGCTGCAGCTGCTGTATTCCGTTTTGCTGTACGGGACCGAAGTTCCGCAGCAGGCCGATCGCCTGGACCTCTCCGACGTCAGGACGGATTCACCGGAAGAACTGCAAAGAGCGCTGCCGTATCTGCCGTATCTCAGAACCGTCGATCTCGGAAATGAAAAGGATACCGATACAGTACTTGCTTTTGTGAATGCGGATACCGATTTGACGTTCACATACAGCTATTCGTTTACCTATCTCGGCAGAACCCTGACGGAAAGCACAACCGAGCTTGATCTTTCCGGCGAGCAGATTACGGACCTTGACGCGCTCAAAGAAACGCTCGGGAAGCTGCCGAAGCTCGAGCATCTGGAAATGGTCGACTGCGGTCTCGATGACGAGACAATGGCTGCGCTGCGCGATGCATTTCCGCAGATGAAGGTTGTATGGGAAGTGGATCTCGGATTTTGGGGAAAACTCCGCACCGACGCAACCGCGTTTACCACGCGCAGCAGCAAGCGCCCCGACGAGATGAAATACCGCCTGACGACAAAGACCGTACAGCCGCTGCAATACTGCACCGACCTTGTGGCGCTTGATCTCGGACATCAGCAGATCGAGGATATCACATGCCTGAAGTCGCTGACAAAGCTGCAGATCCTGATTCTAGCGGACAATAAGATTTCCGATCTCAGCGCGCTTGCGTCGATGCCCGATCTGATTTATGTGGAGCTGTTTATCAACCGCATCAGCGATCTGACACCGCTTTCGGGACTCAAGAATCTCAAGGATCTGAACATCTGTACGAACCGGATCAGTGATTTGACACCGTTGTATTCGCTGACGTCGCTGGAGCGGCTCTGGTATTCGAATAACAAGTATTCCTTAAAAGACCACGTGGCGCTGCAGGAACAGCTTCCGAACTGCATCTGCGACCGCACGGTCTGGCAGGAGACGGAACACGGCTGGCGCGAACATGAGCGTTATTTCTGGATGCGCTCGTTCTTTGAAAACAGTCCGAGGTATATCAAACGATGAAACGCTTCTTGCAGATCATCAGCACAGCGCTTGTACTGCTGTTTTTACTGCCGATTGCACCCGTAAACGCAGAGGAGGATCGGCCCCTGATCGTGCGCGTGCGCGTCGACGGCGCGGTCGTAACCGTGGTGTGCAGCGAACCGATAACGGCATATTGCATTACGACGCAGCCGATCATTCCGCCGGATGATCATCCGGATTGGCGTCCGATGCACGGGATTGGGTTCTCTGCGTTCAAAATGGACGGGACCTATTATGTGCGTGTACGCAATGCGGACGGGGCGGTCAGCGATCCGCGGGTGTTTGAGATTCGATCCGGTTATCACTACGTGATCGAAGCGGAGGGACAGGACCATCTGACCGAACCGATCGAAGACTTCCTTGCGTCATACGGCGACAGCATCGAAGCGTTCAACGCGCGTATTGCCGAAAGCGCGATCAGAGGCGGTCTTTATCGGCGCACGGGCGTTGCCTGCGTGAGTATGCGCTTTATGTCCGATCTTGCGGATCATGACATGACGCTTTCCTATCAGCCGAGAGGCGACTTCCAAAAGGAGGACAACTGGGGCATTTCTCCCGCTTGGGGTACGCGGTTGTTCCCGCCGGAAAAGGACAGCTGCGGAACCTATCGCAACTACGGCATGAATTGCGGCACGATTCTGATCTGGGTCTATAAGCAGGCGGGGCTGAATCTTGGTTCCGCGGGCGGGCGGCGCGGTATCTACGATTCCGGTATGGTTCGGCGTCAGAACGACAACAAACGCCCGTTGAACGCGGGAGATACCTGCGATCTCATCGCCACCAAGACGGGGCATACGATGATGATTCTCGATCGCGTGGATACGGACAACGACGGTCTTTCGGATTCCTATCTGGTGCTCGAAATGGAGAGCCCGTATCTGAAACTCAAGCTGCGTTCCCTGTATTCGGTGCGGCTGTGTACGCTCTATGATATGAGCGCGGTGTTCAATGATACCGGCGCGTTCCGTAGGTATACGAAGTACTATACGGGCAGTTACAGGATCGACAAATCCCTGTTTCCGGATTACTACGGCTTCACATGTGAACCGGACGATGCGGAGGAAGCGCTCGAAGAATCAACCGAAACCGCTCCGTAACGGGAAAAGAGACTGCCGGGATCGTATGTGACCGAGCAAAAACGCGAATTATTTGCGGCAGAATGAAGAGAAAGGGCCTTCGGGCCCTTTCTTTACACCGATTTTCTCTTTGCATTTGTTTTGTCCAATTCATTGTTCGTCTGAGAGGCTGTCGATTCGGCAGTTATTTTGTTTGTCTTCTATGTGTCGTCCGCGGCGGACGGAGAGAACCGTATGGCGATGCGGCTGACCGGCTTGATCCAGTTACCCTTCTTGTAATAGATGAGGTAGATCAGATTCTTGGCAAGGTCGTCGCTCAGCTGCATGATGACATAGGTCGTGACAAACGGAAGCTTCAGCACAAGACCCAAAACCGCGGCAAGCGGAATCACGACCAGATATTGCACGCCGAGATCGCCGTAGAAGCCGATGCGCGTATCGCCGCCGGCGCGAAAGATGCCGACAACCGCGATATACGGGATGTTGCGCACGCCGATCTCAAACGCGTACAGTAACAGCAGCGTGCGCGCCACGGATTTCGATGTTTCGCCGATCTGAAAGAGATCGACAACCGGTCCGCGCAGCAGCAGTACGATGCTGCCGAGGACAAGCCCGAGCAGCGGCGTCAGCACGAGAAAGGATTTTGCGATGCGTTTTGCGCCGTCCTCATCGCCTGCGCCGATGTGCTTGCCGACTAAGATGTTGCACGAATGGCAGACGCCGATCATAAAGACAAAGACGAGATTTTCGATTGTGCGTACCGTCGAGAGTCCCGCATAATTCTCGGCGCCCATATGTCCGAAGATCGCGTTGACGGCGACGATCGACGCGGACCACAGGGTTTCATTCAAAAACGCGGGCAGGGAGCGCTTCCAGAACGGCACGAAAAAGCCCTTGAGATGAAAAACGGAACGGATCGGCGCGATCAGCACATTTCGTTGGATCAGTGAAACGGAAATCAGAATCAGCGGACCGAACAGCGCGGAAACCGCCGTTGCAATGCCTGCGCCGCGCGCGCCTAGCGCGGGAAACCCGAAGTGCCCGAAGATCAGCACATAGTTCAAAAGCGCGTTAAGCGCCGCGGCGGTTCCGCTTGCGATCAGCGGCAGACGTACGCGTTCGGTCGAGCGAAGCACCGTCGACAGCACGGAGTTCACGACGATCCCGAGATAGGAGAACGCGGCGACCGACAGATACGACACGCCGATTTCGCGCAGCCGTACGTCGTTGGTGAGTATCCGCAAGATCGTCTCGGGGAAGGCAATGGAGAGCATCGTGGCAAGCAGACCCAAGGGCACGAGCGTGACGAGTCCGCAGCCCATGACACGCCGGATGCCCTCACGGTTGTTCGCACCGTGGTACTGCGCCAAAAACACCGCGCATCCGCTTGCCACGCCGAACGACAGCAGATCGACGAGAAACGACATCTGGCTTGCAAGGTCGACAGCAGCCATCGCATCGCCGGAATACTGACCGAGCATCAGCATATCGACGAGGCGGAACGACGCCATCAACAGGTTTTGCAGCGCAATCGGAAGCGCCAGCGGCAGCATCTCTTTGAAAAATGCTTTACCGAACAGATGTTTCACGGGGGCTCCTACGGTTCTATGGATTCGATTGCAGCGGAAAGCGCACGGGTCAGTACGGGAAGCGGGAAGGCTTCGGACAGCATGGGCACATGGATAAATGCAGCGCGCGTTTTCGTGCCGTTGAAACGGTGCAGCATCGAATAGAGCAGATCGTTGCATACATAGGTTCCCGCAGAATAGCTCAACGTGGCGGGAATACCCTGGGCTGAGATTGCCTCGGTCATTTTTCGCACGGGAAGCGTCGAAAAATACGCGGCAGGTCCGTCCGGCGCGATCGGTTCGCCCTGCGGCTGAACGCCCGCGTTGTCCGCAATCCTTGCGTCGCGCACATTGATGCCGATTGCTTCCGGCGTTACGGCGGTTCGACTTGCGGCAAGCCCGACGCAGAGAATTGCGTCGACCCGGTTTACAAGCGCCGCTTCGATTGCAAGCTCGGCGGCATTGCCGAATTCCACGGGCAGCAGCAGCTTTTCGAGCCGGTATGCGCCGACGGTGTCCGGCAGTGCTTTGACCGCCTCCCACGAGGGATTGACGGCGTCGCCGCCGAACGGCTGAAAGCCGGTGATCAACAGTTTTTCTTGCTCCATTTGCGTGTCTCCGAAAGAAACGATTCAACGCATTGTACCATGGAACCGACGCGCCGTCAAACGGTACGGCTCGGGATTTTTTATATTTTTTCGAAACGTGTATCAACCGTATACAAACGCGAAATCTTGTGTTAAAATGACGATGAATCCGTATGGATTACAGTATTCGGAAATAGGGAGGGCTCTCATGGCTACTACTGCAAAAGACATTATGGCGCTCATTAAGGAACAGGACGTGAAGATGGTCGATTTCAAGATCGTCGATATCGACGGTCAATTCCGGCACGTCACCATTCCTGCAACGAACTTCAATGAAGAAACCATACAAAACGGCATCGGCTTCGATGCGTCCAACTACGGCTATGCCGTCGTGGAAAAGAGCGACATGGTCTATATTCCCGATCTCGACACCGCGATGATCGATCCGTTCTGCTCGGTCAAGACGTTGTCCATGATCGGCAACGCCATGATCATCGACTATCCGCAGAATCGCCCGCTTGCGCAGTATCCGCGCAACATCGTGCAGGCTGCGGTGCAGTACATGAAGGATACCGGCATTGCGGATGAGATGAAGATCCTGCCGGAGTTCGAGTTCTATCTGTTCGATCAGGTCGGTTGGAAGGTCGATCACAACGCGATTGCAGCGTTCCTGGATGCGGATCAGGCATATTGGAACAGTGAGACCGAAGGCCGCGGCTGTGTCGTTCCGTTCCAGAAGCACTATCATGTGGCAAAGCCGCTCGACCGGACGTATGAATGCCGCAGTGAAATGTGCATGGAGATCGAAAGAGCGGGAATCCCCGTGAAGTATCACCATCCCGAGGTCGGCGGCGCGGGTCAGTTCGAGATCGAGCCGCTGCTCGGCGAGATGACGAAGATGGCGGACGGCAGCATGATGATCAAGTATATCATCCGTAACACCGCCGAGAAGTTCGGTCTTTCCGCTACCATGATGCCGAAGCCCGTATACGGCGAGGCAGGCAGCGGCATGCATGTGCATATGCTGCTGTTCAAGAACGGCGAACCGGTCTTCTCCGACGACAACGGCTATTCGCATCTTTCCAAGGAAGCGCATTGGTTCATGGGCGGTCTTCTCAAACACATCGCCTCCCTGTGCGCGATCACAAATCCGTCGACCAACTCCTTCAAGCGCCTTGTTCCGGGCTTTGAAGCGCCGGTCACCGTCGGATACGCAACCAGCAATCGCAGCGCGGTCATCCGCATTCCGGCTTATGCCAAGTCTCCGAAGCTTCGCCGCTTCGAGCTTCGCAATCCGGATGCGACCTGCAACCCGTACTTCTGCTATGCGGCGATCCTGATGGCGGGTCTCGACGGTATCAAGAATCAGATCGACCCGCACGCGAACGGCTGGGGTCCCTATGATATGAACCTCTTTGAGCTGCCGCCGGAGGAGAAGGCGAAGCTGCATCAGCTGCCGACCTCGCTCGAGCAGGCGCTCGACGCGCTCGAGGCGGATCATGACTATCTGACCGCCGGCGGAGTGTTCCCCGAGATGCTGCTCAAGAACTTCATCAAGCGGAAGCGCGCCGAGGGCCTTGAGATCGCCAAGATCCCGCATCCGGCAGAGTTCGATCGTTACTACAACATGTAACCTGCAAGCCGAGCCCCGGGGGCAGAGGGGCATATGCGCATGAAGAAGCAAACCAAAGGCAGAACAAAACCGGTCGGTCCGGCGCGCGCACAACGGAGAAAAACCGTCGTTGCGGTTGTTTGCCTGCTTGCGATCGTCGCGTTCTTCGCGATCTTCGCAATCCCGATGGGGTTGAGCAACGCGATCAATACGCTGATGAAAACGGCGTTCGATCTTCTGATCAACACGGTGTTCTATATCATGGCGCTCGCCGTTATTGCAGGCGCGCTGTCTGAGCTGATGACGGTATTCGGCGTCGTCAACCTGATTAACCGCGTTCTTTCACCGCTGATGCGCCCGCTGTTCGGCATGCCTGGCGCGTCGGCATTGGGTATCGTCACGACGTACCTATCCGATAATCCCGCGATTCTGACGCTTGCAAGCGACAGCAAATTCCGCCGCTTCTTCAAGGCGTATCAGGTTCCGGCGCTGACCAATCTCGGCACGTCGTTCGGCATGGGCCTGATCGTGACGAGCTTCATGCTCGCGTTCTCGAATACGAAGATGGCAGGCGGCGGAACCCTCGGCAGCGGCGTTGTCTGGGCGGCGCTGTGCGGCAATCTCGGAACGGTCGCCGGCGCGATCGTTTCCACGCGGCTGATGCTGTTCTTCATGAAGCGTTTCTTCGGCAAGGACCGGCCTGCGGTTCTGGAACCTGAGACGGAGGAGGTCAGAACGGAGAAGACCCCGAAGGGCTTTCTGCATGTGCTGAACGCGCTGATGGACGGCGGCAAGAAGGGCGTCGAGCTCGGTCTTGCGATCATTCCGGGTGTTTTGATCATCTGCTCCGTCGTCATGATGCTGACCAAGGGCATGCCGGACGGCGGCTATACAGGCGGCGCATATGAGGGCATCGCGGCGATTCCGTGGCTTGCGGAGAAGATCAACTTTCTTTTAAAACCGCTGTTCGGCTTTGCAAGCAGCGAAGCGCTCGGCGTTCCGGTCACAGCGCTCGGCAGCGCGGGCGCGGCGCTCCCCATGATCGAAGCGATCGTTGTGGACAGCGCGGCAAGCGGCGCGGCGTCGAGAGCGATTCTGAACGACATCTCCGTGTTCACCGCGATCTGCATGTGCTGGAGCGGCTATCTGTCCACGCACGTCTCCATGATGGACGCATTGAAGTGCAACCGTTTCACCGGCAAGGCGATCCTCTGTCACACGATCGGCGGTCTTTGCGCCGGTATCGCGGCGCACTGGCTGTTTACGCTCGTCGCCTTGATCTTCAAACTGTAAA
>JAEEGL014515690.1_pt1 | contig 15542 bp, 12 predicted proteins | sample 9134231 | NCBI WGS metagenome assembly JAEEGL01 (sample SAMN16246548, study PRJNA631951) | gut metagenome | biome: gut microbiome; feature: rumen; material: fiber-attached | host: Bos | place: Iran: Karaj | collected 2018-10
CGCCCACTTGACGGGGAAGCCACGAACGCATCTGCGAAACGAAGACGAAGCCCGTCTGCTGCGTTGCGATGGCGCGTTCCTGGCAATAGGCCTCACCATCGACCTTGAAGTCCATGGGACGCTAGCGGTAAGGCACGCCCCACCAGTTGGTGGCGCCGGCATCTTTGGTCATGTAGAAGGGAGAGCCCTCGAAGTGGTCGCGCATCATCGCCTGCAGGTCGCGCACCGAGAGTTTGCGGTCGGGTTTCACATAGAGGGGCATCACGGTTGCGCCCTTCTTGCCGTTGATGAAAGGCAGATAGGCATCCATGCCAGCCTTGAAGCGGTTGAAATAAGACCACACGCGGGCATCGCAGCCGCGCAGGGTATCGAAACTGCTGGGTGCATACACAGCCGAGAAGGCGAAGTCGGCGTCCTTGCCGTTGAAGAGACCCATTTTGCGTGCAAAGGAGATGACATCTTTGCTATAGAGGCAGTTCTGCTTGTCGTTGAGGGGGAACTTATAGATGCGCGACTGGTTGGCATGGCCAGCAATGCAGTCGTCGGGGATGCGGATAGCTACCCACACGGCACCTTTTTCCTTGCCGCCCTTGCCCATCATCTCGAGCACCCAAATCTCGTTGGGGTCGCCAATGGAGAACGACTCGCCCTCGCTATTGTAACCATATTTCTCTACGAGCGAAGTCATCACCTGAATGGCCTCGCGAGCAGTTTTGGAGCGCTGGAGCGCCACATAGATGAGGCTACCATAGTCCATGATGGCATCGGCAGTGGTGTCAGCGAGTTCTTCGCGACCTCCAAAGGTCGACTCGGCGATGGTCACCTGATGCTCGTTGATGTTGCCCACCACGGCATAGGTGTGAGCCACCTCGGGAATGTAGCCATGGAACTTGCCGGTGTCCCAGTCGCGAATTTCGCGCATTTCGCCGGGTTTATGGTCGGCTGCCGGCAAATATTGCAGGTCGCCATAGAGGGTGTGCGAGTCGGCTGCATAAGTGATGATGGTGCTGCCATCGGTCGAGGCATTCTTGCCCACGAGCAGGTTGGTACAAGCCCAAGTGTAGCTGGCGCCCAGAGTGGCTGCCATGGCTATCACGAGCGAAAGAAGTCGTTTGGTCTTCATAGTTGATTTCTTATTTTAATTGTTATTGTTATTATCGGGGTTAGTCATCACAAATTCGGGATTGACCTCCACTTTCACCTTGGCTATGCGGTATTTCTTGACCTTGAGCACGGTGAAGGTGCATGGCTCGGTCTTGAGTTCTTCCTTCTCCTTGAGGAAGTCGCCCTTGAGGCTCAGGAGCAGTCCGGCGAGCGTCTCGGCATCGTCGAGATGATCGGCAAAGTTCTCCTCGTCGATGCTGGTGGCCTCGAAAAAGTCGTCGAGGGGCGTCTTGGCATCGAAGATATAGGTATTTTCGGCCACGCGGGTGAAGTATTTCTCCTCGGTATCGTACTCGTCGTCGATATCGCCCACAATTTCCTCGAGCACATCCTCGAGGGTGGCGATGCCCTGGGTGCAGCCGAACTCATCGACGATGATGGCCATGTGAATCTTCTTTTTGCGGAAATCCTCGAGCAGGTCATCAATCATGCGTGACTCGGGCACAAAATAGGCAGGCCGCATGAGCGATTGCCACTTGAAAGAGTCATCCTTTTTACCAATATAGGGCAGCAAGTCCTTGGCATAGAGCACACCCTTGATGTTGTCGGGGCTCTCGTCGTAGACAGGCATGCGCGAGTAGCCGCTCTCGACCACCGTCTTCACCACATCGTCGAAGCCCAGCTCAATGTCGATGTCAACCACATCCACACGCGGACGCATAATTTCAGACACCGTCTTGTCGCCAAAGGTGAGGATGCCGCGCAGCATCTCCTTCTCATCGGTGCTCTTCAGGTCGCTTGCCTCGAGGGCGCGCGAGAGGTCCTCGACCGAGATGTCGTCGGCCTTCTTCGACACAGCCTTGCGCACGATGTAGGTGCTCTTCACCACCAGTTTTGAGATGGGCGAGAACAACACTACCATGGCGCCGAGCAGGGGCTGGGTGAACTGTGCAAAACGCACATTGTTGCTGTTGGCATAGAGCTTGGGAAGCACCTCACCAAAGAGCAGAATAAGGAAGGTGAGGATGACGGTGAGCAACACAAAGTCGAGCACTGGATTGGTGATGGTCATCATCTGGTTGAGCGCGAAAGCCAGCACCACAACAATCATCACATTCACCAGGTTGTTGCCAATGAGAATGGTGGCAAGCAGCTTCTCGGGATTCTTGAGCAGAGTCTCGATGCGCTCGCGCTTGTTGTCGTCGGGAATCGACTCGATGTCGTCTTGCGATAGCGAAAAATAGGCAATCTCGGCACCCGAGAAGAATGACGAGAAGAAGAGTCCTATAATGGCAATGATGATGGCTATGATAGAGCCCGCAGTGGGCAAATTAAACACTATTGCCGGAGCTGAAGAAGCTGCGCAGAGCAAACCGGAGAAACACGATAAAGGGTCAGGGTCCAAAATACTTTCAGTTTAGTTTTACAATCATGCCCCAGCGCAAAACTGCACAACAGAACAGGGCAAGAAAGTCACCTTTGCGTTGACTTCACTGCAAAGTTAATACTTATTTTAGAGTTTTGCAAGAGGTAATGCGTGTTGAGGCATTTCGAAGTTATTAACAACCTGAAAATGAAACGAAGTTAAGCGCTATGCAAGGCTCATTTGCTCACGATGTCGACACCATTGCGCTTGGCCTCATGCTGGTAAAGGGCATGGCGGTTCACTGCTGCACGAGCCTGCATGTTGCGATAGTAAGGACGCAGCAACAGACCTTCGGTCACGCACGCGAGCACAAAGTAAACGCCCGAGAGCAGCCACAGCATCTTCACATGATGAGCTACATCGGCAATGGTGGCACTGTCGCTCTGCATGAGTGCGTAGGCATTCGACATCCATGTCGAGGGTACGCAACCCGCCACGGTTTTCCAGAACTGACTCATCAGGTGGCTGGGCCACGACACGCCGGTCAGGAACACGAAAATCACCGAAGTGAAAGCCAAGACAAGGAATACCGACTCACGCTCGCGAATGATGAACATGAGGGATTGCGCCATGAACGACACAGCCAGGATGAACGGCACCGCCAGTTCCAGGATGCTCAGCAGCGACGCATGGTGCGGGAAGCGGAAGAACATGGGGGCAAAATACATCACATAGATGACCGGCAAGATGTACATCAGCTGGTAACTCATTGTTTTTCCCAATATGGTGGAGGGTACCGAAGCAGGCACCTCCTTGGGGTCATAGCCTAAATTGTGCACACGACGCTCAAAACTGCCGCCATGCAGCATGCCCACACCCAGCAGCATACTCTGCTGCACCACCAGCGGGAACACGAAGAGCAGCACTGCCGATGCGATACCCGCCGCGACATTGCCAAGCGGAACTTCGCGGTTCTCCACAATCGAGCCAGTATTATAAATCACCGGTGCCACAGCTGCGGCCTGTTTCTTGGCAGCCATCGCCTGGGTGACATTAGTCACCGCCGTCATTATGTTCTTGCTGCGCATGAGCACACCCATATCGCAATACACATCGAGGTGGGCCTGCTCGCCACGGTTGGTGCACTTCGAGAAGTCGGCGGGAATGCACACAATGCCGTAAATCTTCTTCTCATGCATCATTCGCTCGGCCTCCTGCATGTTGGCGGCATAGGCCACCACCCTCAAATCGGCCGTAGCATTGATGTCACGCACCAGCTGTCGGGTTTCCTGTGAGCGGCAGTTATCGACCACAGCAATGTTCATATCGTGCAAAGTCTCAGGATTATAGATGAGCGAATAGAGCAACGGATAGATGGCACAGAGCACAAAGAAGAAAACGATCACACCCTGATCGGCCACAACGAGTCGGTTCTCGCGCTTGAACACCCTGATGATATCAACGATGGGCTTGAACAATATTTTATTGAGGTTGAATTTCATTTCAGCACAGCATCATGGCAAGTAAATCGGGTTCTTGCACGTCTTCTTGAGTCGCCAAACCATGAACATGGGCAATACTATGAACACGACAAGCGCCACATAATAATATCTTGAGTAATAAATGGGTATCCCGTTCAATGCCTGGTCAATCGAGAGCAGGAAGTAGTACTTCATAGGCACCAGGAAACCAATGGTCTCGACCCAGGGGTACATCGCCTCTTGAGGCAACGAGAAGCCACAGAACGAGAACGAGAGCATGCCAAACAGGGTGCACAGCGTGCTGCCATAGCGGAAGTGAGGCGCTATGCACATCATGAGCACCGAAAAGCCCTGGTTAGCCATCACAAACAGCATCATGGCCACCAGCATGTGCCAAGGCGGACAGTTGAGCGGCAACCCAGCATGGCAATACATGAGCCACTGCACGGCCCAGCCTACTGCAGTGAAAACGATAGTCTGAGGCACCAGCTTGCCCGACAATGCCAGCGTAATGCTGCCACCGCCCACGCGCAACCACTGCTTGCACAGACCCGTCTTCAACTCCACACCTATTGTGAACGCCGTGACAAGCATGATAAACAGGGCAAAGAAACACGGCACAAACGACAGGCTCAGGTAGTAGTTATAATTCATGTAAGGATTGCCAATCATGTGATAGTGAGCCCCATAGGGCATCATGGCAGCCTGTATTTCCTCCTTGGGCATGCCCACGGTGCGCAACGCCGTCTGCACGATGCCGCCAGTGGTGAGCAGCGATATGGTCTTGAAGCCCTTGAAACTCATTGAGCCAGTGGTGTAGATGGCATAGTTCACATAGTAGCTCACAACCGGCCGACGCCCGCCCAAGGCATCTTCAGAGAAGTGTGCGGGAATCAAGAAGAAGCCCATCACTTCGCCACGCTTCACCGCCTTCTTGGCTTCGGCAAAGTTGCTGAAGTGCCGCTGCACATCGACCTGTTCAAGGGTATTCAGGTTGCGATACATGCGCCTCGAGACATCACTGTTATCGTAGTCAACAATGCCCACCGGCACATTACGGACCGCGCCCGGTTCCATCAAGTCGAGCAGGAACCATGCCGAGAGCAACGGTACTATCACCATCATGATGAAGTACATGGGGCGGCGCACCAGTTGCACGCAGCCTCGCTTGTACGACTCTATGAGATAGCGTTTGAGCATATATTAACTCCAGCGGTTTTGAGGGTTGTGTTATTTCTTTTTATCGGCCTTAGCCTTGGTCTTGTTCAACAGCACCGACATGCCGGGTCTGAAGTCTTCGATGAGTTCCACCGGGCGGGCTTTCACCTCAAAGGTCTTGCTGTCATACTCGCCAGTGGCCTTGGTGGCCTGCCACACGGCATAGCTACCCATGTCGTGAATGTAGAACACCTGCAGCTTGGTCTGCTTGTTGCCCAGTGCCGGAATGGTGACGCTGATTTCCTTGTTCATAGGCATGTCTTTCAGTTTCTCCTCACGCACGCTGAACGACACCCACATGTCGTAGAGTTTGGAAATGGTCATGATGGGAGTTCCCATTGCCACCAGCTCACCCTCGTGGGGATAAATCTCCGACACCTCGCCGTCGCAGGGAGCCACAAGCACCTGATCCTCGAGCAGCGACTCCACCTCACGCACCTGGGCACGAGCAGCGGCCTCCATGCTGTTGGCTGCACTCTTGTCTTCGCGCTGGGCACCGTTTACGGCCAAATCATACTGCGACTTGGCGGCCTGCACCTGTGCCACGGCAGCATCATAGGCGGCCTTGGCCTCGTCGCGCTTCTGCTCAGTCACCACGCCTTGGGCATAAAGCGACTGCATGCGCTGATAGGTCTTCTGTGCAATTTCCTCGGCTGCCTTGGCCTGTTGCCACACATTATAGGCCGAGTTCTTGAGCTCGTCGCGTGTGCCGCGGTCAACCTTCTGGCTCTGCGAGGCGGCAACGCCCTGCATCGAACGGGCCTGCGACAGTTTCGCATCGACTGTCGACGAGTAAATGCTCACCAGCTTGTCGCCTTTGTGAACATAGTCGCCCTCTTTCACATAGAATTTCACGATGCGACCGGGCAACTTACCCGAAACTCGTGTCGTTTCGCAGTCGGCCTGACCCTGAATGGTATCATCGTCGGGCGACAGGGCGAGGATGCCCGCTACGGCAACACCGGCAATTGCCAGCACAAACACAGCAAGAGCCGCCAGCATAGCACGGTCTTTTTTCTTCACAGTAGTCTTCTGGTCAAGTTGCTTGACCTCCTCGTATTCTTTCGAGAACTGTTCGTTATTGTTTTCAGTAGCCATATCGCTTGTCTTTATAGTGTTATCTTGATTATTATTTCTACTTTATTAATAGTTCATCTTACCCAGCACCTTCGACAGATACACATCGCACATGCGCACATCGATTTCGGCATCAACCTCCTCGCTGTGTGCCTTGAGCCACGCCGTTTGAGCCTTGAGCACATCGTCGGCAGTGCCAACGCCTTCCTTGAAACCAATCTCGGCAATTCGCAGGTTCTCGTTAGCCTCGTTCAGGTTCGACTTGGTGGCCTCATAGGTCTTGAGAGCCTCCTCGTAACGGAAGTTGGCCTGAGCCACCTGCAACTCAATCTTTTCCTTGGCATTCTCGAGTTCAACGCGCTTGAGGCGAGCTTCGGCCTGTGCTTCCTTATATTTGTTGCTCAAGCCGCCCCAGTGCCACAGGGGAATCTTGACCACAGCACCAATGCTGAAGCCAAAGCCAAAACGGTTCTTGAAGCCGTTATACATGTTGGGGTTGCTGGTGTGAGCGGCACCGATGGCTGCCACCGTGGGCATCATCTCGGCACGCGCCACCTTGGCCTTCTCGTCATATATCTTGGTGGCAAGCACCAGCGAGTTCACATCGTTGCGGCGATTGTAAACATCGTTCATGTCGATGCGTGAGGGCTGAAGGTTGCTGATGTCAGGATCTTTCCCGTTCTCGTCTTCAAGCACAAACTGCTCGTTCACAGGCATGCCACACAACTGTGCCAGCAACATGCGCGACAGTGCCACGCCATTGTTCACCTTGGTGAGGTCGACATGAGCCTCGTTCACTTTCACATCAACCGAGAGCAAGGTTGACTTTGTAGCAACACCCTCTTCGAGCATTCTCTTGACATCGCGCTCGAGCGATTCCACCAGCTGCACATAGCTCTCGGCAAGTTTCTGCTTTTCGCGCAGCGACACCACTTGCCAGTAGGCTGCATCCACCTCATAGATGAGGTCTTCGGCCTTGCGGTTGCGCGTCAGGCGGGCGAGCTGCTCGGCATAGCGGGTAATCTCGTTCATCGCCTTGATTTTACCGCCCATATAGATGGGTTGCGTGACGGTGATGGCTCCGGCAAACATGCTGTGAATGTTATAGGTCAAAGCGCTCTTGGGCAGCAACGCCACTGTCGAGGGAACTGGAGTGCCGTCAACCACCAGAGGCTGACCCGTTGCAGGATTGATTACCAGATTATAGTCGTAGGTACCTGTGGCAGGGTTAAACGACTTGGTGGGCAGCATCTCGTCGTGCTCGACCATCGAGATTTTCTTGGAGTTATAGATGTAGGTGCCCTGAAAATCAACGCTGGGCAAATAGGCGGCATGCGCCTGCTTGCGCTGATAGCCGGCAATCTCCTCGTTGATCTCGGCCTGCTTGATTTCTTTATTGTTGCGCAATGCCATGCTGCGGCATGAATCTAACGACAGCGTTTGCTGTGCCGATGCCAACATGCCCGACAAAGCCACACATATAATAAATAAAGGGTATCGCATAATCACATATTTAATAAATGTACAAAGATAATGTAAAAATATATTCGCATATACAACAACTTCCCTTCTGGAACACTAATACTGAAAAAATGAACACCCCAATCCAAACTAACTTATCTTCCTCAATCACAAATCACAACGACAAAAAAGCGTCCCAAGGAGAAAAACTCCCTGGGACGCTCTAGTTCTTTACCCGAAAAGGTATGAATTCGAATAGCAGATCTACCTATTATTTACCTGCATACTGCTTCTTCACCTCGGGAATCTTCTTCTGCAAGTTGGCAATGCGCTTGGCATCGCTGGGATGCGTGCTGGCAATGTCGCTCTTGCCGCTGTTGCCCGACGAGGCTGCCATCTTTTGCCAGAAATTGAGCGCAGCATCAAGGTTGTAACCTGCAATAGCCATGAGCACCAGACCCATATCATCGGCTTCCATTTCGTGCTTGCGCGAGAAAGGCAGCATCACGGCATAGTTGGCGCCAAGGCCATAAACCTGCTGTGCAATCTGCTGAGTCTGAGCAGTCTGGTTCTGCAAAATCGAACCCAGTGCCTGTGCACCATATTGAGCGAGCAACTGCTGGCTCATGCGTTCGTTGCTGTGCTTGGCAACAGCATGTGCCACCTCGTGACCCAGCACGGTGGCGAGTTCGTCGTCGCTCGAAATCAGGTTCATAATGCCCTCATACACCACAATCTTGCCTCCAGGCATACAGAAGGCATTGATCTGATTGTCTTTCACCAGGTTGAACTCCCACTGGAAGTTTTTCACCTCGTTGCTCAAGCCCACATAGTTCAAATAAGCCTCGGTGGCGGCTGCAATCTTGCGGCCAACGCGTGTCACCTGCTCACTCTTCACTGTCTGAGTCGAGATCTTGGCAGTCTTCATGAAGCTTGCATACTGCGTGAGACTAGCCTGCAGCACCTCGGCATCCGAGACGAGGTTCAACTGCTTGCGACCCGTGATGGGCACTGAACCACAACTGCTGAGCAGTAATGCGATTAAAAGAAGAAATAGTACATTATTTTTCATAAGTCGTTGGTATTTGGTTATTAAACTTATTTACGAATGAGTTATGACCCTCTCGGTAGGAGGCAAGGTAGCATTGCGCTCGTCGAGTGCATCGACCACGGCATTTGCCAAGCGGTTAAAGGCCACGCCCGACACCGTATTCTGCATCACGACAGGCACACCATCGTCGCCGCTCTTGCAGATGCCTGCCACAAGCGGAATCTGGCCCAGCAGGCGCACATTGAGTTTCTCGGCAAGTTCCTTGCCGCCGTCTTTCCCAAAGATGTAGTATTGCTCGTCGGGGTGAGTAGCCGGCGTGAACCACGACATGTTCTCCACAATGCCCAGCACAGGCACATTTACATGCTCGCCCAGGAACATGCTCACGCCCTTGCGTGCATCGGCAAGCGCCACTTGTTGCGGGGTGGTCACCACCACGGCGCCTGTGATGCCCAGCGTCTGCACCAGCGTCAGGTGTATGTCGCTCGTGCCGGGAGGCATGTCGATGATAAAGTAGTCGAGCTCGCCCCAGTCGGCATCCATGATGAGCTGCTTCAGGGCATTGCTGGCCATAGCGCCGCGCCACAGCACAGCCTTGTCTTTGTCGACCACAAAACCTATCGAGAGCATTTTCACGCCATATTTCTCGGCAGGCACAATGAGGTTGCGACCATCCACTTCACGCATATAGAGCTGCTCGTCTTCCAGACCTAGCATTTTTGGCATCGAGGGGCCGAAAATATCGGCATCGAGCAGACCCACGCGGTGACCCTGCATGGCAAGCGCCACAGCAAGGTTCACAGCCACTGTCGACTTGCCTACCCCACCCTTGCCCGACGAAACACCGATGATGTTCTTCACGCCAGGCAGCGGCACTTGAGGCTTTTCTTCGGCCTTGAGAGTCACAGGGGTAATATTTCCCTTGATTTCAACTTCTTCGCCTACATAGGTGTTCACGGCCACCTCGGCGGCACGCACCACCGACTTGATGAAGGGGTCGGTAGATTTCTCAAATATGATTGAAAACGATACCTTGTTGCCGTCGATGCGCATGTCGTCGGCCACCATGCCCATTTCCACGATATCTTTTCCGGTACCGGGGTAACGCACATGCTTCAAGGCTTCAATGATTAATTTCGGATAGAGAGTCATTCTTTTTGGTACTATTATGGTTAATTATTCGTTAGTTTCACTCGAATTCATGAGTTGCGGCATCTGAATGTTGCCACGGTTATAGCTGCGGTAGGTGTCGGGCTCAATCTCAATGTCGGGTTCCTGCAGTTCGCCTGCATGCGGCAAATGGAACTTCAGGTACTTGATGGTGAGTCCTCGCTGCAGCCACTGCATCTCATAGTGGGTCTTGATTTCCAGGATATCGTCGGCCATGCCCGAGGCATAGAGATCGTCGGTATCCACCTCAACGGGCAGACTGTTGACCTTGATGAGTTCACGGGTATAGGTGTAAAGGAAGGGACTGTCGGTCTTGAGGTGAATCACGCCATTGTCTTCAAGCACCTTGCGGTAGTTCACAAGAAACCGGGTGCTGGTCAGGCGCTTGTTCACCTTTTTCATCTGCGGATCGGGGAAGGTAATCCAAATCTCCGACACCTCGCCGGGGGCAAACATGCGGTCAATAAGTTCAATACTGGTGCGCAGGAATGCCACATTGGTTATGTGCTGCCGCTCCACCATCTTGGCACCCGTCCACATGCGTGCGCCCTTGATGTCAATGCCTATATAGTTCTTGTCAGGGAAACGCTTGCCCAAGCCCACAGCGTACTCGCCCTTGCCGCAGCCCAGCTCCAACACGATGGGGTTGTCGTTATGAAAACAGCGCTCATGCCAGTTACCCTTCATGGGGCATGCTCCTGATTCGAGCACCCCCCACGGGAACTGATATACGCAGCCGAATGTTTCCATGTCGGCAAATTTCTTGAGCTTGTTCTTTCCCATTATTTCACAGCCAGTTTATAGCTCTTGTCGTTGAGTCGAACAATAATGAAGCCTGAAGACACCTCAAACTCGTTGTGACCTTCGGCCACCTGCAAATCTTGAACCATGCCGTTCATCTGCACGAGCTGTGCCACGCCAGCCTCCGATGCCTCAATCACCAGCATACCGCCACGGGTGTAAACCCTGTCGCTGCCAGCCAGGATATCGTCGACTGCAGTGGTGGCGTTGCTCACCCTTGCAGTGGTGGGTGCTGCATAGAGTGTCTCAGACTTATTGGTAGCAAATATCACATTGTCAATCGTGATTTGTGCATCGGGAGCCAGTTCGTCGGTTGCTTTCACCTTGATGCGGAGCACAGGACCCTCGTTGCCGTTGAACACCACATTCTCCATCGAGTAGGCGATGATGCGGCACGCATTGCCCTTATCCATCGAAATCAAAGCATGCTCGGTCGAACGGCTGGTAGCGCTCAAGCTCTTGTCAACCACAGTGAGTCCGGCAGGCAAAATCACATCGAACTGCATAGCAGCATACTCTTCCTGGTTGCTGAGCTTGACATCGATGGTCTTGGTCTCGTCGGGAGCAATAGTGAAGTTGTCGATCGAGACAAAGTCGTCGGTGTTCACTGCAGCGGCTCCATGAATAACCACCTCGTCGCCCGACAGGATAATATTGATCAGAGCCGACACATCGCTCACATTGATGCGGCCATCGGTCAGCACATCGGCTGCCGCCTCGACAAACGAGTCGGGGATGCCCAGAATGTGATTGATGAGGGCTGTCACATCGCTCACATTCACTTTGCCGTCGCCATTCACATCGCCCAGCAGTATTGCGTCATAAATCAAGAAGTCTTTCCACTGCAAAGCCTTACGGTAACCGTCTGTATTAACCAAGAGTTCCACATCCTGCTGTCTCACTCCCTGCCAAACGGCATCGCCCAGTGCAGGGGGAGTTTCGGGCTTTGCATAAATGCTCTTCAAGCCCGTCATGCCCATCATGGCACGGGTTCCGATAAACGACACATTGGCGGGAATCGTGAGTTTCTGTATATCTGTGAGGTTGATGAATGCATAATCGCCAATCTCGGTAAGCGACGACATACCTTTCATTTCAAACGATTTCAGGCCCGACAAGACAAATGCCTCGGCACCAATCGCCTGTATCTTGGAGGCGTTCTTGAACGACACTGTGGTGAGCAGCTTGCAGCCGTTGAAAGCGCTGATTCCCAACTCGCGGAATGCACCCTCGATCATAACGCTGGTGAGCTTCGTACAGCCCAGGAAGGCATAACTGTCGATCACTGCTGCACGGCAAGTGACTGTGGTGAGCTGTTCGCAGCGCGAGAATGCGCCCTTGCCAACGATTGCCACACTCGACGGAATGGTCAAGGTCTCAAGTCCAGTTCCATTGAAGGCATACGACCCGATGTTGGTGAGCTTTGACGGCAGCGTGATACTCTTCAGGCTCTTGCAACCGCTGAAAGCCGCCATGCCTATGCTCTTGAGCGTTGATGGCAACACCACCGAAGTGAGTTTCTTGCCAAAGAACGAGAGTTGCGGAATCTCGTCGGCCGGGAACAAAATCTGCCCGTTCACCAGGGGTTCACGCACACCATCGTAGGCCTCAATCGTAACCTCCGACAGATCGATGCTGGTGAGTTTCTCCAGATTGCGACTGATAAACATGAAGTCGCGGGCATCGAGCGAACCGTTTACCTTGAGCGAGGTGATGTTCAAATTAGTCACTTGCGACGACAGATTGCCCGCCGTGGTTTGCACATCGGCACCTTGCATGCACAGTGCACACAACGCGAATATGAAAAGTAATTGAATCTTGCGCATATCTAATTTTATTTTACAGTTTACAAATTTAGGGAAAAAATTTATACTATGCTATTTATATAACAAAATATTTATTTTAGATATAAACGAAGAATCGTTCAATTTATTGCCCCTCAAGCACAAAAAAGCGCAAAAAAAAATGATTCCCACACGAGGGCGGGAATCACTTTTTATCGTTTTTTGCGACCGCTGGGGCCGTTATTTCACAATCACCTTGTAGCTCTTGCCGTTCAGGCGCACGATGTAGATGCCGCTCGAAACCGCATACTCATTGCGGCCAGGAACCACCTGCAGTTCGGTGAACATGCCATTGGTGGCAACAAGCTGGGCGTTGCCGCCCTCACTGCTCTCAACCACAAGCGTGCCCGATTGCACATAGACTTTGTCGCTGCCTGTGGTGACATCGTTCACGCCAGTAGGATTGCTCACGGGAGTGCGGGCTTCGCCACCCAGATATTTCTCTTTCGAAGTCGTCACAAAGAGCGCATTGGATGTGAGCATCGAGGCATCGGCCGCCAGCTGTTCGGTGGCACGCACCCTGAAGGTGAAGAGATTGTCGCCCATCTCGGCGATGGCGTCGTTCTGCGACGAGTAGATGATGACACGCAGTGTGTTGGCACCCTCAACGCTATGCGTGATGAGCGAGTGACCCTGTGCACGGTCGCCAATCGAGAACGACTCGTCGACCACTTGCAAGCCGTCGGGCAACTGCATCTCAAACTGCATGGCGGTATAGGCCTGCGTGTTCTCGAGCCTTGCTGTCACAACGGTTTCGCTACCCGGTTTCACCGAGAAGGGATCTACCTTCACACAGTCGTCGGTGGTAGGCACATTGTGGAGACGCGAGCGCAGCACAATCGATTCGCTGCTGTTCATGATAATATCAATCAATCCTGTGATGTCCATCACATTAATTTCGTCGTCCTGTTTCACATCGGCCGAATAGAACACAAACGGGTCGGGATCGTTACCCATAATCGCATCGATCATGGTGGTGATATCCATCACATCCACATTGCCGTCGCCGTTGGCATCGCCCAGCAGATAACGACGCAAAATGTGGAACTCCTTCCATTGCTCGGCAGCGTCATATTCGTCGGCAACCTCGTTCGTTGCCACCTCCAGCTTCACGGCAGGCTGATTCACGCCAGCCCACACGCTGTCGCCCAGCGCAGGCACCACGGTAGCAAGCGAGGTCACATAGTCAAGACCGGTCATGCCTGCCATGGCATAAGAGCCAAGATAACCGACCGATGCGGGCAAGAAGAAAGTGCTTGCCTGTGCATTGTTGTAGAAAGCATAGTCGCCAATCGTCGTCACGCCGTCGGGCAGCGAGTCGAGCGCCACGCCCTGTGTTCCAGCAAGCATATAGGCTGGTATCTCGGCCACACCCTCGGGAAGATTCACAAGTGTGAGCTCGGGGGCATAGAAGAAAAGACCCTTGCCCAGCGTGTTCACATTGGCGGGCAGCGTGATCTGGGACAGCGACGACTGCGCGAAGGCCCAATCGCCAAACTGCGTCAGTGTACCAAGGCCCTCGAAGTTGATGGCCATAATACCCGAGCGGATAAAGGCTTCGTCACCAATTCTCACAAGCGATGATTTTTGGGGCAACACTACCGATGCCAGTGCCGTGCAGCCATTAAACACGCCTCGGCCCAGGCTGGTTACCTCAGAGCCAATGGTCACCTCGGTCAGCAGGCTATCGGCTTTGAACACTTCGTCGCCCACCAGGCCCGAGTGCACAGTGGCCTGCGTCAGCATTTGACAATTGGAGAAAGCGCCCTGACCAACATACACCACCGAGTCGGGCAGCGTGATGGTCGTGAGCCCTGAGCCACTGAAGGCGTAGGCACCCACAGTGTCGATGGTGGCCGGCAGCGTTATGGTCTGCAACTGGTCACAGCCTGCAAAGGCAGCCACGCCCACGGTCTTAAGCCCCTCGGGAAGCACCACATTGTTGAGGTGCATGCCAAAGAATGCCGTCGCCGGAATTGAATTGGCCGAATAGTCGGCCTGCGACATGAACAACGGAGTCCGGGGATTGCCATAGGCCGAAATAGTCACGCCGCTCAGGTCAATCGAGGTGAGCTGCTGCAGCGAATCGGCAATAAAGCGAAAATCGCGAGCATCCATCCCACCCGTCAGCGTCAACGAAGTCACCGACATGTCGTCGAGTCTTTCACACAATGTTCCAGGGGTGGTCTCCACCTCTATAGCACGAGCCGATAACGACAATCCGATAACCGACAGCACGAGTAGCAACTTTTGTATCATAGTATTCTAATTTTTAATCAGTTTGCAAAATTACAGAAATTCGTTCAATATTAGGCAATTTTCACGCACTTAATCGTTTTGTTATTATAATATTTTAATTTTATTAACTACTCATAGAACGAGAAAACTGCATTTTTATTGTGCCAAAACGCCAAAAACAGGCACAAAAAAAAGCAACTCCGCTCGGGAAATTGCTTTTAATCGTTGAAGCTTGCATCATCTGCAGCCTTGCAGGCGCAGATCTCATGCATTTCAGTTCTGTTCTTCTTGGGTGGCTGCCACTACGTTAATGTAAGTGTGGCCTGCGCGGTGCTGGAACTCAACGGTTCCGTCTACGAGTGCATAGAGAGTATGATCCTTACCCATGCCCACGTTCACGCCAGGACGATGAACTGTGCCACGCTGACGACGGATAATGTTGCCAGCCTTGGCAAATTGACCACCATAAATTTTAACGCCAAGTCGCTTGCTGTGCGACTCGCGGCCGTTCTTAGAACTACCTACACCTTTTTTATGTGCCATAATTTCTAAAATTTAAGGGGTTAAGCAACGACTTCTTTAATCACCAATTCAGTGAACATCTGGCGATGGCCGTTCAAGCGGCGATAGCCTTTGCGACGACGTTTCTTGAAAACGATCACATGTTCACCCTTCACGAGGGGAGTCTTCACCTCGCAAACTACCTTTGCGCCTTCTACGGTAGGCGCGCC
>JAEEGL010404268.1_pt1 | contig 15541 bp, 13 predicted proteins | sample 9134231 | NCBI WGS metagenome assembly JAEEGL01 (sample SAMN16246548, study PRJNA631951) | gut metagenome | biome: gut microbiome; feature: rumen; material: fiber-attached | host: Bos | place: Iran: Karaj | collected 2018-10
ACCCTTCTTTCCCTTTTCCAGGCTTTTTGCGTCGATCTTTTCCCTGAATTCAGGCAGATCCTCATCACCGATAAAGAGTTTTATCTTTATGGAATCCGTATAGTCGGTTATCCCTATGGAAATGATATTCTTGTTATTTCCGATATTACGCTCTTCATATGCAATGAGCTGTCCCCTTATGACCACATCTCCGATGGGTTCCACTATGTCACGGATAGGGATGGGATCATCGGTCACATCAGAGCGGTAGAGCACATCCGGGTCGTTAGTACGCCTGAAAGCAGGTCTTCTTAAAGAACCGCTTCTTTTAGCGCCTTTTCTTTTTTCGTCCTTCGGATCATCCTTTCCTTCGGGACTCTTTTTATGCTCCATCAGTTCCTTGAATTCCCTTTTTAGTTCTTCTTCAACCTTCTGTCTTTCAAGGGAAACCTCGCCTTTTATATACTCAAGCTTTACCTCGGTCTTGATGCCGAATCTTCTGTTGAATACATTAGACAGATATTCGGTGAGATCTATGGCCATTTTCTCCGCTTCTTTTCCGAATATCATTTCAGAGGGGACACCGAGCTGCACCCTGTTTCCCTCGCATTTTATCTTCGAATTCCTGTAAAGCTGGTTTATGATCGGATACTCTTCCCTAAGCTCCAACGACAGGGAATCTTTGTATATTTCAAGTATGCCGTCTGCCGTAAAATCTCCGCCTAATGAAAATGATTCATGTATCTTCGGCCTTACTCCGGTATTACTGAAAACCTGCCTGCTGAGCTCTCTCTCAGCCCGGAAGATATCCTCCTTGCTGATCACGGCAGGACTTTCCGTATAGATATGAAAGCCCTTTCTGTCCCTGCTGCGGAGGATCTTTTTTATTTTTACATCATTAAAAAGCTCCTGCATTTCTGACGGGAGCTTTAATGAGGGAAATACTTCAAAGAAAAACTTACTTTCCATATCTTTCCAATTCTGCCTTCAGTGCTCCGACGAGTTCCTCCTCCCGGACCTTCTTAACTATCTCTCCTTTGCGGAAAATGAGCCCTTCACCGTCACCTCCGGCAACCCCAAGATCCGCTTCCTTTGCTTCACCGGGTCCGTTTACGGCACAGCCCATCACAGCAACCTTTATATCAAGATCGTAGGATGATACCAGTTCTTCAACCTTATTTGCAAGGCCGATGAGATCGATCCTGGTCCGTCCGCAAGTCGGGCAGGACACCACTTCCACACCGCCTTTGCGCAGCCCCAGTGTTTTAAGTATCAGTCTTGCACTTTTTATCTCTTCTGAAGGATCGCCTGTCAGGGATACCCTTATGGTATCTCCGATCCCCTTATGAAGGATGATCCCAAGCCCTATAGATGACTTGATATTCCCGCTCATAAGTGTCCCCGCCTCTGTGATCCCTACATGCAGGGGATGGTCTGTCTTCTCTGCGATAAGCTCATAAGAGGCAACACACATCAGTACATCGCTGGATTTTATGCTGATGACCAGATTGTCATAACCCATATCCTCAATAAGCCGGGTTTTCTCCAGGGCACTTTCGGTGAGACCCTCCGCAGTGACTCCGCCGTATTTTTCCAGATATTTTTTTTCAAGGGATCCGGAATTAACCCCGACTCTTATGGGAACATTCCTCTCCCGGCAGGAATCCACGACCTTGCGCAGATTCTCTTCCCCGCCGATATTTCCAGGATTTATCCTTATCTTATCGGCACCGTTCTCCACCGCCGCAACAGCCATTCTGTGATCAAAATGGATATCGGCTACAAGAGGGATATGTATCCTTTTCTTTATCTCCCTTATTGCCTCTGCGGCCTTAAGATCCGGCACCGTGCAGCGTATTATCTCACAGCCCGCTTCTTCAAGGGACAGTATCTGTTTGACTGTAGCCTCTACGTTATCAGTCCTGGTATTACACATGGACTGGATCGCAACGGGACTGCCGCCTCCGATGGTCACATTACCGATATTTACCTTTTTTGTATTATCTCTGAACATAGAATGATTATATCATTATTCCAGGTTTCTTTCCATCGCGGGAAAAACAATGCGCATCCCCCGCGGCTTTTCCTGTCCAGGTCGCTGGCAGGCGGTCCCAAATCGTATACAGGTCGCTGGCGGGCGGGCCCGGGGCTGCGTCCGGTGTCTGACCCGCCGCGACCATCCATTAAAACCTCTGTCGGATCAACTCCTCAGGCGTAAATGCCGGAACAGGACTCTTAATATAATCTTTAACATTTCTAGTTACTATACATTCCGCGCCAACCCTTTGCGCCGTCTGTATCTGAACCGCATCCTCAAAATCTCCCAGCCCCATTTCAACAGCATTCCTGACATCATTTTCCGTAAGATCTTCAAAAGAAAAGATAAGAGAAAGCGCTTTATATATCTCCGTGATCCTTTCCGGTGTCAGCTCTTTTCGCAGTACATATGTCAGGTTCATAAACGTGAGCACGGAAACATACCCCTCCGCTTTACCCGCCTCGCACTGCTTCCATATTATCGAAGAGAATTTATAATGCGGTTCTCTTTTCTGCAAAACATCAAGCAAAATATTCGCATCAACCAGATATTTCATATTTCCTTCTTAAGGCTTCCTCCCTGACATCGTTATGATCCCGATCTTCTTTTAATATCCCGGTAAGTGAATCCGTAAGAAAAGAAACGGTCCTGTCTTTGGGAATAAATCTTCCCACTTCCTGCCCGTTCTTTGTTACGATAACCTCATTCCCGTTTATGACCATCTGCAGGTATTTACCGAATTGATTTTTCATTTCCGTAGCTGTTGCCATTGCTTCTACCATACATATAAGCCTCCTTTATTAGCTAATTTTATTATATCACATTTTAGCTAATATTTAGCAGAAAGATTATATTAAAAATAAATCATTTGGAAAAAATCACAGGAAGAACTTCCTGTAAAAGAAAATCGGCTATTAACCCGGCCCGTTACATCAGACCGTATGTTAATATCCGAATTATATTGCCGGTTCCACAAAATTGCAATCGCCGTTTCCCTTCGTGCCCCCGCCGCGACCGTCCGGGGTATGAGATTCCGCATGTCAAACCGTGCCCGCCGCAAAAGATTCCCTCAACACCCTTGATTCCTCCCAATTATCATGTATTATAATATATGATTTTTACTTATTTATTTATTTTCACCACCTTATAAGAGAACCACCATTATGATAAGAAAATTATTTACCAAAATGGCATCGGCCCAGATAATATCCGCCATGTCAGGCGTCCTCTGTCCCCTGATCGACAGCCTTGTGATAAGCCGAATGCTTGGAGAAGACTCCATGAGCGCCTACGGACTGGCAAGTCCGGTGATCATCCTCCTCTCCGCCATAGGAACCATGCTTGTAACCGGCGTCCAGGTTCAGCTGGGCAAAAGCCTTGGAAGCGGAGATATAAACGCCTCCAACGAGTGCTACTCCAGCTCCGTAGTATTTTCTCTCCTTATCTCAATTGTGGGTCTGCTCATGGTCTTTCCCGCCGCCCATATCACCATTCCACGCCTTGGAACGGGAGCCCCTTCCGCAGACAACCTCTTATTCATACTAACCCGCGATTATATCAGAGGTTATACCATCGCGATCACCTTCTTCTTCCTGAATCAGATCCTTATCGCATTCCTTCAGTCCATGGGAAAACAGAAGCTGATGATGATGTCCGTTATTTCAATGATAGCTTCGGATATAATATTCGATTTTATAAGTGTTTACCTCTCCGGCGGGATATTCGGGATCGGTTTCGCCTCAGGCCTGAGCTTTATCGCTTCCTTCCTCGTCTGCTGCATATATTTTATCAGCAAAGACTGTCCCTTCCGTTTTTCCCTGAAAAAGCTCAAGCCTAATGCAGGCATCGCTATCCTCCGGTCCGGAAGTCCGGTCATATTCAATCAGCTATGCTTCACCTCGCGGGTGTTGATCGGTAACCTGATACTTATGAGTATTGCAGGGACCCCTGCTGTAGCCGCTTTTGCGGTGATCACCTCCGTTGAAAATCTCCTCTACAGCATATCCTTCGGCTCAGGCTCTGTAACCCTGATGCTTACATCCCTCTTCTATAATGAACAGGACAGGAAATCCATCCTGTCTTTGATCAGGGTTATGGTTTCATATACATTGACACTTGTCTGTGTCGCCGTTGCATTTATCGAGATCTCTGCGCCGTTCCTTATAAGCCTGTTCATCAGCAGGGATTCCGCCACCTTTGCCATCGCGGTGACCGGACTCAGGCTCTTCTCGGTGGCTAATATAGCAGCCATAATTAACAATGTTTTCAAGAACTATTTTCAGGGGATCCAGCGTACATTTATCACAAACCTGATCTCATTTCTGGAAAGTCTGGCGATATTCATTCCCTGTATATGGATCTTTGGAAATATATGGGGGATCACCGGCTTCTGGATCGGAACTATCGTGGCGCAGTTCCTGACGTTTACCGTGATGTCAGCTGTAATTTGGAAAAAAGCCGGCAGGATCTCCTTTTCCGCAGAGACCTACAGTTTCCTGGATGAAAATTTCGAAGCATCCCCGGATGAATGTATGGAAATTTCCATATCCAAAGAGGAGGAAGTGATAAGGGCTTCGGAACAAGTCATGGAGTTTTGCCTTGAAAAGGGCATCAAACGGAAGATTACGATGCTTATCGGCCTTTGTGTAGAGGAAATAGCCGGAAATGTTATCAAACACGGGTTTTCAAAAATGGATATTTCAGACAGCGTCAATTTCAGGCTTCTGATCAAGGATGACCGCCTTGTTATGCGCTTCAGGGATAACGGCTCCGATTTTGACCCGACAAAATATCTCGAGCTCCATCAAAGCGACGATCCGGCATCCCATATAGGACTGAAGATGATCATGGGAATGGTAAGTGATGCGAGCTACATAAATACCCTTGGATTGAATAACCTGACTCTGACTGTTCAGTCGAAAGCTCAGGAGCTGCCCGCATAGACGGCACCTCCGCCAAAAGCAGGTCTTCTCTGCCCATTCATCCCTGTGCTCCATGTTCATCATCTTTGTGATGGGCATTCCTCCGGCGATCCACTTCTCGGCGGGCTTTGAGAGGTTTGAAACCTTTGAAAGATATCCGGTATAGCCGTACTGGATCAGCATGGATCAGGATTACTGTACCGGCAGCGCACAGCAGCAATGCACATATGATTATCAGCGGGATTATGGTCGTTTCATTATTATTTATCGACTTTTCCACGGCTTTGGATCCCGGATACGCATTGTTTTTTATCTTTTCCACCATATACTGACCCGATACCGAATTTTCCGATAAGGAATTTCCCGATAATACATTCCCTGATAAGGTATGATCCTTCAGAATGTTATGCCCCGCATTACCAGAAACCGATGAAGCCCTGTCTTCCTCTTTTCCGCTTATTATGAATTCCGCGCTTTCTTCGGAACTGTGTCCCAGTTCGTCTGTTGCAGCTATCTTTAACACGTATTTACCGGGGATAGTTACTTCACCTCCGTCATATTCGCGGCCGGATAAGGTCACATGCCCGTTAACATATGTGAGATCCTCTATAAATGACAGGGGATCCTGTCCTAAGGCGAAGGAACTGAAGGTCTTTTTATCTATTTCCTTAAGGCTCTTTATAACGGGCGATGATCTGTCTATGGTAAAGTATCCGTATCTTTCATATTTACCGCTTTCACAGTCTATCTCGTAATGGACTGCGTAATTTCCTTCATCCGAAACATTTATGGTTCCGGGCTCTGCTTCATAGGTCTCCATCAGTTCCCCGTCCATGCCGTGTCTCTCTATTATGACCTTTCCCTCTTCCGGAAAGTAATTTTCCGATCCTGCCTCTATTTTTACATCCTTATCAGTCTTCTGGAAATTCCGGAATCCCTTAAGATACATCTCAGGCACTGTATACTCCCTGTCTTCCGGTTGTTCTTCTTTTTCTCCGGTATCTTTTTCCGGTTTTCTGTCATCCTCCTTATTTAAGCTGAATTCAGATATGCCTTTATTTCCCGTCATATCAAAGGCTTCCATACGGAATACATTCTTTCCTTCTTTAAGATCAGATAAGTCCAGTACCGTCTCGATACTGCCCGTATTATCTCCTTTAAGCTCCCTTTCGTTTACCATCTCACCATTCAGAAAAAGGGTGATCTTTTTTATCCCGGAAAGGCTGTCCCCCGCAGTAAGCTTTATCTTTATTTTTTTATCTCCCTTTCCGTTTTTTTCCACCACCTTATCCTGTAATACCGGACATTGGTCATCTATTATTATTTCCGGACCCGTCCTCTTATTCGAGACATTGCCTGACCTGTCAACAGCAGATACAGCGACTGTGCCGTTAAAACCCGGATCTATCTGCAGTTCATCCCCGTACGCTTCATATTCACTTTTGTCTGTCCTGTTAAAAACATTAAATATAAAATGATCGATACCTGACCCGCTGTCCTTTGCATCCGGTATGACAAGAACACTTTTTGAGGTGTAGATCCTGCCATCCTTAGTAAAAACATTCCTGTCTGAAGGCCTTACATTGATATTCCCTGTTTCCGGGGGAGTTTTATCATAGATGAAACTGTCGGGATCCATGTCATAAATTGTCTTTACGCCCCAGCCATCCTCACTCCAGAGCTTAAGATCATATTCTCCTTCCCTAAAGTTAAATTCATTATGACCTCCCGTAAGCTCAAATATCTCTTCTTCATTATCTTTTTTCACGGAAAAGAAGGTATAGACATATTCCGGCGGATCTATGGTGATAACAGGTTCCCTGCCGCTTAAACAATCGCTACGCCCCTTACTTTCAGCGGATATATCCACATTACATTCCAGATTTTCAGCATCCATGTATCTTATGACAAAATTCCCGGGAATACCGCCGGCCGTCGCAGTTTCTCCGCTTATCCTGTCTATCCAGAGGAAGGATATCTCCATATCCCCATTTACATCCAGGCGGAAGGCATCATTCTTAACAGGAGTATAGATATCCCTGTTTTCTATGCATTCCTTTTCACAGAATATCCAGTCACGTTCTCTTTCCTCCTCTGTCTCAGGTTCTTCTATCCCCTTAAATTCAAAGGTGATATCTGAAGTGGCCATATATTCGTTTTCTTCATTTTTCAGCACCTGCCTCCCCTGAATATCCTTCACTGAAAAACTTTTTTCCCCGGCATAGGCAGAAATGACTGCTATGGTATTGATAATAAAAAGCACCAGCACAGCTAAAGTAAATTTGATCCAGCCAATAAGCATCTCTTTTCTCAAAACTTTTTTCATGATATACCTCCCTTTCACCCTTTTATCAGTTCCATTTTTTCCATTCGTTTTGTTATCTTCTGAAATTCCTTTGTTTCCTGTATCCCGTTGACACTTAGTGAATCCATGTAGACTCTCTTTAATTCCTCATACTGCCCTTTTGCTTCCAGATATTTCATATGCTCCGTATAGGCAAGGGCACTTCCGCCGCAGCTTTCTGCCTTCCTGTACAGACATATGGCATTTTTGTCGTCTCCTATGCCCTGGTACAGCTTTGCCATGGAGACATATCTCTTCGGATCCGTTTCCCCGGGTTCTATGGCTTCGGCCATATCCATATAGGAGATGGCCTCCTTAAAGTATTCTTTTTTCCTGTCAGGAAATTTCTCCCCCAGAAGTCTGCAGATGGCAGACATCATATTCAGGGACTGCAGTTCATGATCTCCTGATATTTCATTGTCCTCAATAAGCTTCATCAGCTTTTTCCCCTGATCATATCCGTCCCGCAGTATTGCGGCACTCTCAGTGCTTTCATGTGTTTCCTCGGACAGGATGAGGCATAAGTTGAGATAAGTGGTCTTTACCCTGATCTTTCTCTCACTGTCCGGAACTGTATCCGTAAAGTCCCTAAAGTCCTTTATGTATTTAAGATGGTTTTTGGTGTTGTTATCGAATGATGAAAGATATTCTGAAATGTTTTTAAGGAAGAGCGCTTCGGGAAATGTGTTCTGGTCTGCCTTCTGAAAGTAGCAACAGGCTTTTTTATAATCCCTTAAGTCCTCAAATGCCGTAAGTCCGCATTCCATCAGGAGTTCATCCATCCTGTCGCTGTTTCCGTATCCGGACTCCAGGAAACAGTCCATTCTGGTCAGTCCGTCCAGAGGCGCCTCCACCTTTCTGTATAGGGATAAAAGCCTTAAGTATGCTTCCTCCTCATATCCGTTTATCTCCAGGATCGCCTTTGTATAGTATTTTTCGGCCGTACTGTAATCCCTGTTATATGCCGCCTCATTCCCTGCCTCCACGGTTTTCCTGTAAATATCCGCCACAAGAGCAGTCTTCTTTTTCTGCATGAATCCGTAGTAAAGAGCCGAGACTACCGTGACGATGCAGACAAGGACCGCAGCTATAACGGATATCCTTAACCTTAAACCCTTACGCTTTTTAAGATCCTTCTCCATTTCATCCACCGTCTGGTACCGTTTATCCGGATCCGGCTGCATGGCTTTTTTTATCACCGCGCTTATGGCTCTGTCCCTGTCTTTGCAGGTCATGCGCTCCATGGTCTTTCCCAGGGAATAGATATCGCTTCTCACATCCGTTATGCCCTTAAACTGCTCAGGAGGTGCATACCCTTTTGTGCCAAGGGAAACATAGTCTTCTTTTCCCTTAAATAATTCCTTTGATGTGCCGAAATCAATAAGACATAGCGAAAGATCAGGTCTTACCATAACATTCTCCGGCTTCATATCCCTGTAGATCACAGGCTTTTTCCGGTTATGCAGTACCTTAAGGGCATTCATAAGAGACAGTGAAAAATCATAGGCGTTCCTCTCCACCAGAGCGGGATTATTTTTTATGAGATCCGCAAGATTCTTCCCTTCTACATATTCCATTACGAGACAGGCACTGTTTTCCCACTTGAAAATGTCCGTAATACGGACCAGATTAGGATGCCTTATGCTTCTTAATACATTGGCCTCGGAAATGACGGCATCCGCAAGATAAGGCTTATCGCAGGTTATGACCTTTATCACCCATTTCATACGGAGCTTCAGATCTTCCGCGAGATAGACCCGGCTCATGCCGCCTTTGTTTAAGCGTCTTAAAACCCTGTACTTCTCCCCTATTATCAACTTTTTTCTCCTGAATGAATTAGTATTCTGGAATCGGTGGCTGAACAGCCGGAAATCCATACGAACTTTTTTGAAGTGGAAAAAGCATACCACGAAGTTCAGATGATGTAAAGTATATTTTTAAAAATTAAGTCTTCTGTCTTCCGAAGCCCTATCTTCCAAATACCCTGTTTATATCGTTGTACATCACAAACATCATGAGCAGTAATAAACAGCACATCCCGAAGAAATGGAAGCCCGCTTCTATCTTTTTATTAACGCCCCTTCCTGTCACGGCCTCGATAATGATAAAGATAAGCCTTCCTCCGTCAAGAGCGGGAAAGGGAAGGAGATTCATAACACCAAGATCGGCACTTAACAGGATCGTTAACTGCAGCATATTAAGCCATATCATAAAGATACCCTCGGGCTTCGCCGACTCGTATACATCTCCCACCACCTGAGCTACTCCCACGGGTCCCGTAATATCATCCTTTGAAATGCGTCCCTTAAAGGCATTCATGATACTTCTTACTGTCATCTCAATCCAGTATCTGACCTCCGAGAGACTGTAACGGATAGTCTGAAGAGCGTTTCCCTTGCTCCGTCCTCCTCCCAGGACACCGATATAGAAACGCCCGTCTGTGCTGTCATATTTAGGGGTGATCACCGTATCATACAAAAGACCATCCCTGAAGTAACTTACCTTTACGGTTTCACCCTCATGAAAAAAAAGATACATGCTGATATCCCGGTACAGCACTATTGTCCGGCCGTTCAGGCTTTTTATCACGTCCCCCTGCTTTAATCCGGCTTCCTCAGCGGGATAACCTTCTATGGTACCGGAGATGACCGGAGTATCAAAACCTATGCTGCCTATAACAAAAAGGGATAAAAAGAAGGCCAGTACGAAATTCATAAAAGGACCTGCAGCCACGGTGGCAAACCTGGCCCATACATTTGCATTCACGAAGGAAGTGGGGCTGTCTGTCTCCTCACCGTCAAAGCCCTCGAACACACAGGATCCCCCAAAGGGAAGAAGCCTCAAACTGTACTTTGTATTATTGTACACACGGCTAAAAAGTCTGGGTCCGAATCCGATATTGAATTCATCAACCCCGATACCGCTCTTTTTCCCTATAAGGAAGTGTCCCCCTTCATGAACAAAGATAAGGACTGCCAGTATGATCAAAAACAGCAGAATCTCCATTACCTGAACTTTTCCCTTGTTATTTTTTCACATTCAAATATCTCATCCATATCGGGATCATCTATTACCCTGTGATCCTCCATGGCTTTTTCGATTCTTTCCGCGATCTCTAAATATCTTATCCTGCCGTCAAGGAAAAGCTTCACAGCCTCCTCATTTGCCGCGTTGAAGACCGTGGGCATGGTTCCTCCGCATCTTGCGGCCTTAAGTGCCAGTTCAAGTCCGCGGAAGGTTTTCATATCCGGCTTTTCAAAGGTAAGCTCCCTTATCTTAAAAAGATCCAGCCTTTCCATGGAAAGAGACCTTCTCTCGGGATAAAACAGTGCATACTGTATCGGGAGATGCATGTCGGGCACCCCAAGCTCCGCAATTACCGCCCCGTCCTCATATTGCACCGCAGAATGGACGATGCTCTGGGGATGGATCAATACTTCAATGTGGTCATAGTCAACGTCAAAAAGCCAGCGTGCCTCCATAACCTCCAGACCTTTGTTCACCAGTGTCGAGGAATCTATTGTGACCTTAGGCCCCATATCCCAGTTTGGATGCTTTAACGCCTTTTCTGCAGTCATATCTTCAAGCTCTGATATGCTCTTTCCCCGGAAGGGACCACCGCTTGCAGTTAAAAGGATCTTTTCCACGGATCTTTTCTCTTCACCCTTCAGCGACTGGAATATCGCCGAATGTTCCGAATCCACGGGAAGAAGCTTAACCTTATTTTCCTTTGCCTCTCTTGTAATGATATGGCCTGCCGTCACCAGGGTCTCCTTATTGGCAAGGGCTATATCCATTCCGGCTTTGATAGCAGCGAGAGTAGGTCTTATCCCGATCATCCCCACCATTGCGCCAACGGTTATATCTGCGTCAAAGGCCGCGGCTTCTGTAATGCCATCCATACCGGAAAGAACCTTTACAGAGGTATCCCTTATCTTAAGTTTCAGATCTTCTGCCGCCTTCTCATCGTAGAGCGCAGCAATCTCCGGCCTGAACTTTCTTATCTGCTTTTCAATAAGGTCAACATTTCTTCCGGCTGCCAGTGAAGCAACTTTCAGTTCATCCGGATGTTCATCCACTATATCCAGGGTCTGGGTTCCTATGGAACCGGTAGAGCCCAGAATGTTCAGTCTTTTCATAATTCCCCTCCCTTTATCAATACCGAGCAGAGAATATAGATCACCGGTGCCGTTATTATCACGGAGTCAAATCTGTCCAGTATACCGCCGTGTCCGGGGATCAGATTCCCGTAGTCTTTTATTCCCTGATTTCTCTTTATTCCTGATGCAAAGAGGTCACCAAACTGGGAAACAACTGCCCCGGCTCCGGCGACAGTCACATAGATCCCGATCCCCCCCTGGGTTAAACACGCGAGAATTCCTCCGAACAGCATGGAAAATAGTGTTCCTCCCACTGCTCCCTCCACTGATTTTTTCGGTGAAAGCACAGGTGCAAGCTTATGCTTTCCGAAAGCCATGCCTGTAAAATACGCGAAGGTATCACAGATCCAGGAGGCAATGATAACCAGCAGTATCTCCACAAAACCATTCTTTCGTATCCTTAGAAGGTAAAGAAAAGAGATCATAAACGGGATATAAAGAAATCCAAAGAAGCATCTGATGATAAAAGCATTGTCATATTCCGGAAAATGTGCCACGAAACTCACCATATAAAGGATCATGGTAAACACTATGATATAGACTATATTATTCATATCCCTGTTTATAAGGATAATGCCGTAATACAGTATGGTACAGAGATAACCGATTATCTCCGGAGATATGATCTCATGTACTCTGCTTTTTCCGGAAGTACTCTTAGGATCGGAGGGCTTCCTTACAGCCATACAGAACTCATGATAGCCGATAAGCGATATAAAAAGAAGAAGGACCCACCACAGGAGTCCTCCGATATAGAGTCCTGCGCCAAGCAAAACCACCAGCACTACAGCGCTTAAAACTCTTGTTCTCAACATTTCTTCATTCCACCTGTTCCCCGGTTTTTCCGAATCTCCTCTGTCTTGAAGAATATACTTCAACAGCCTTTTTCAATTCATCCACGTTAAAGGCCGGCCAGTGTACATCCGTAAAATAAAACTCTGTATATGCACACTGCCAGAGAAGATAATTGGAAAGCCTTTCCTCTCCGCTGGTCCGGATCAGAAGATCCGGATCGGGAATACCTGCCGTATCCAGATGGCTTTCCAGCATATCGGCGGTAACGAGCGTATCCCCGGGAAGTGTCCCCTCTCTTATTTCTTTCAGAATGCCGTTTACCGCTCTCAATATTTCATCGCGGCTTCCGTAATTCAATGCGATCTGGAAGTTCAGCCCGTCAAAATCCCTGCTGTATTCCTCCAGCTCACGTATACTCTGCTGTATATCTTCGTACAGTCCGGTCTTGTCTCCGATGACCCGGACCCTCATATGGTTCTTTTTTGCAGTATTCTTACAGGTCTTAAGATACGACCTTAGGAGATCCATTAAAGCCGTGACTTCATCCCCGGGTCTTGACCAGTTCTCCGTGGAAAAAGCATAGACTGTCAGGTATTTTATCCCCATATTCCATGCTTCCCTGCAGATCACCTCCACATTCTTTGCACCCTGGGTATGGCCGTATGTACGCGGCATTCCTTTGGATCTCGCCCAACGGCCGTTTCCGTCAAGAATTATGGCTACATGCTCCGGTACGTTCAAACCGTCATGATCTCCTTTTCTTTCTCAGCCGCTGCCTCGTCCACCTTTTTGATGAACTTATCGGTGATCTTCTGAAGCTCATCCTGAAGGTCTTTGATTATATCCTCTGAAATATCCTCGGATTTTCCAAGTTTCTTTAAGGAATCAACTCCGTCACGCCTGATATTCCTGACAGCCACCTTACACTCTTCACCCTTTTTCTTCACGTCCTTGCAGAGCTCTTTTCTCCTGTCTTCCGTGAGCTCCGGAAATACCAGACGAATAGCAGTCCCGTCATTATTGGGGTTTATTCCGATGTCAGAAATCTGGAGAGCCTTTTCTATATCCTTAAGCATTGACTTATCATAGGGCTTGATCATTATCACCCTGGCCTCCGGAACAGAGATATTCCCCACCTGCTGCAGCGCAGTGGGAGTCCCGTAATAATCCACCTTTATCTTATCCAGAATATGCGGATTGGCTCTTCCTGCTCTTATGGAAGCAAGCTCCCCCTGAAGATTATCCAGGGATTTCTGCATCTTTTGCTCATACTTTGCTATTCTTTCGTCTGCCATCACTACCTCCCGTTTACACTGTAACTTCTGTTCCGTTGAATTCTCCGGATACAGCCTTTAAGATACTGTGCTCCTCATTTAAAAGAAATACTCTCATCGGCATCCTGTTTTCCATTGCCATGATGGATGCCGTCAGATCCACAACCTGAAGCTTTTTCTCTATGACTTCGTCTATCCCGACCTTATCATATTTCTTTGCGGCGGGATTGCTCTTGGGATCGCTGTCGTATACCCCGTCTATGGCCTTGGCAAGGAGTATCATATCTGCCTCAACCTCTATGGCTCTTAAAACAACTCCTGTATCTGTTGAAAAGTAAGGATGCCCTGTTCCGCCCGCAAAGAATACCACCATGCCCTTTGAGAAATACTTATTTGCCCTGTCCTTCGTAAAGAGCTTCGTAAAACCCTCTATCTCGAAGGGGGTAAGAATGTTTGTCATCATACCCTCAGAGCGGAATATCTCGGACACGTAGATGCAGTTCATAACAGTTGCCAGCATCCCTATCTGATCCGCCTTTGTACGGTCAATACTCTCGCTGGTCCTTCCCCTCCAGAAGTTTCCTCCTCCTATGACGATCCCGACTTCCAGATCCTTTTTCAGAAGATCACGCACATCCTTCGCAACGGTGCGCACCGTGTCTTCATCAAAACCTGTCTTCTTATCGCCTGAGAGAGCTTCTCCCGAAAGCTTCAGCATCACTCTTTTCATATACAGCTAACCTCAGGAATCTTTCCTTGCCTCAACAGCGTTTTTAAGTTCGTCGAAAAAAGATGTGGGACTGATCTCCGCATAGCACTGTGAGCAGTGACCCTCAACAACGGCTCCGTTATTGATCTGTACTGACTTTGACTTTATATCTCCCATTACAATGGCGGATGTATCAAGGATAACAGGTCCCCTGACATCTATATCGCCCTTAACAGCTCCGGCTATTACTGCACTGGTAGCTGTGATATTACCGATAATGACAGACTCCTGTCCGACCTTGACAGCCCCCTTGCTTATCAACTCACCGGTGATCTTTGCGGAATCGGCAAATACCTCGGAAGCTTTGGAATTACCGGTAATCGAACCGGAAACATTTAACTTGCCTCTCACATTGATATTTCCCTTTACACATCCGATGACTTCTAATGAACCCTCTGATGTGATGTCACCGCTGATGGTCATTCCTGCAGTAACGCTGCCGCTCTCATCTGCCTCCGGACCGTCTTCAAGCTCGGGAAGCTGAACCACTTTGTTTAATTCGTCACTCATTTCCTCTGTCTCCTTCTTCTCATCTATATCAATACCTGACTCGGTTTCAGCCTCCTCAGATATACTTTCTTCAGCTGCCGGTTCTTCAGACGCCGGCTCCTCGGATATCTGATCCTCAGATACAGGCTCCTCTGCTGCAGTCTCTTCAGATGCTTCTTCTGCAGGTTCCTGAACTGCCGGCTCATCCGCTGAAACAATTCCTTCCACTGCTGCCAGAACAGACTCTTCAATTGGTGCAGGAGCGGAGGATGTCTCTTCAGAGAAATCCGTAGCGATCTGGGAACCCATCTCCGTTGGAGAAGGGTTAAGGTCCGAGGACATCAGGTCCGAGGACAACCCCTCTTCAGGCATCGGTTCAGGTTCTGCCATAACTTCAGGTTCAGGAATAGGCTCGGGCTCCGGCTTAGGCTCTGCCATAGCCTCTGCTTCGGGCTCTGCCATAGTCTCTGGTTCAAGTATGGGTTCCGGTTCTGTCATAACCTCAGGTTCAGATTCCGGCTCGGGATTGAACTCCGGCTCAGGCATAGGCTCCGGTTCTGCCATGACCTCGGGTTCAGGCATAGGCTCCGGCTCTGCCATCGGTTCAGACTCAGGCTCTGCCATTAATTCCGGCTCGGGTACTGACTCAGGCTCTGACATTAATTCCGGCTCGGGTACTGACTCCGGCTCTGCTGCCCCGAAATCAAATTTAGGCTCCGGAAGATCCTCGTTCGGAAGTTCCGGCATATTATCAAGCATCTCAGCCAGATTC
>JAEEGL011436591.1_pt1 | contig 15541 bp, 14 predicted proteins | sample 9134231 | NCBI WGS metagenome assembly JAEEGL01 (sample SAMN16246548, study PRJNA631951) | gut metagenome | biome: gut microbiome; feature: rumen; material: fiber-attached | host: Bos | place: Iran: Karaj | collected 2018-10
CAGGAGTTCCCATCGTGAAAGTAGCTCCTTGCACTTTAACCATCTTGAACGGCACATTACCCACAACAAAGTTGAGAGCGTTCTCATCCTCAGACACTTTCATTTTAGGCAAGGATTCATCAAAATCAGAAGTCTTATTCTCAACAGGAACCGTTTTTTTCACAGTCTCTGGACTATACTTATCATCATTTTGATTATATGAGTCAGCACAAATGTTATTATCACCATCAGAGGTATTTTGCATCTCCTCTTGATTTGAAGAGGTTTGATTCTGTTCATCCCAATAAGGATTATCCTCAAATATTTGCTGTTTGTTATTGCCCATAATAATATAGATTTGATTTTAACGGCAAATTTAGTGAAAAAAAACGAAATATTCTAAATTATAATGAAGAATGAAGAATGAAGATTGAAGAATTTTGTGAAGTGAATAGTGAATAGTGAAAAGTGAATAGTTTTTTTACTAATGAAGACGAGAAGATGAGAAGACGAGAAGGAAAGAAGGCGAGAAGACAAGAAGACAAGAAGGAAAGAAGACGAGAAGACAAGAAGAGAAGAAGACTAATGAAAAAATCCCTCCAAAAGCGAGGTGCTCTTGGAGGGAAGAGTAATATATGTATTATAGAAATTATTCTCAAGAGAGGAATCCGAGAAGTACACCAGCGGCGACAGCAGAACCGATGACACCTGCGACATTCGGCCCCATGGCATGCATGAGAAGGAAATTGGTGTGGTCGGCCTTAAGACCTTCCTGATTTGATATTCTCGCAGCCATCGGCACGGCAGACACACCGGCATTTCCGATAAGCGGATTGATTTTCTTTCCTTCGGGCAAGAAAACATTAAACAGCTTGACGAAGAGAACACCAGATGTAGTTGCGATAATGAATGCAAATGCACCGAGTGCGAAAATCTTGATTGTGTCGAGTGTGAGGAACTCACTGGCCTGGGTTGAGCATCCTACAGTCAGTCCAAGCAGCATCACAACGATATCGTTGAGAGCCGAGCCTGCAGTTTTCGCCAAGCGAGTGGTCTTCGTACTCTCTTTCAGCAAGTTACCAAAGAAAAGCATACCGAGCAACGGAAGACCTGAGGGCACGATAAACGTAGTGATAAGGAGTCCGACAATAGGGAAAAGAATTCTCTCCGTCTGGCTGACCTCTCTGGACTTCTCCATTTTGATGAGTTTCTCCTTCTTCGTAGTAAGCGCTCTCATGATGAAAGGCTGGATAACCGGCACGAGAGCCATATAGCTATATGCACAGACAGCAATAGCTCCCATAAGATTCGGTGAGAGTTTAGAAGAGAGGAAAATTGCAGTAGGTCCGTCAGCACCACCGATGATGGCGATACCAGCAGCCTGGTTAGGCTCAAATCCAAGTGCGAGTGCAATGATGTAAGCACCGAAAATGCCGAACTGTGCTGCAGCCCCGACGAGCATCATCTTAGGATTGGCGATGAGCGCCGAGAAATCGGTCATCGCTCCGATACCAAGGAAAATAAGCGGAGGATACCAACCCTGTTTGACACCCTGGTAGAAGAAATTGAGCACAGAATTATCCTCATAAAGTCCGATTTCGAGTCCAGCAGACTTAAACGGTATATTACCGAGAATGATACCAAGTCCGATTGGGATGAGCAGAAGCGGCTCAAAGTCTTTCTTGATGGCAAGCCAGATAAAGAAAGCACCGACCAGAATCATAACCAGATTCTCCCACATGAGATTAGCGAATCCGGTGTAATCGAGGAAGTCGGAAAATTTTTCGCCGATAAAGCTCAAAGTACTACTTTCTAACAACATAATTGATGAAAAAATTTAAATGTTAGTTAATAGCAGAAATTACTCAATTGTGACGAGCACGGCACCTTCCATGACGGTGTCGCCTTTAGCTACTCTGATTTCCGCGATTTTTCCGTCTCTGTCGGCATCGATGTTATTCTCCATCTTCATAGCCTCAAGAATGATGACCGTATCACCTTTTTTGACAGTCTGTCCGACTTTGACAGTGATGTCGTTGACAGTACCAGGTAGAGGTGCTTTGATAGCAGAGACACCGGCAGCAACAGTTTCCTGAGCAGCTTTCGGCGGTTCTACAGTTTTAACCGGAGCTGCGACAGCTCTCACGACCGGTTTAGGCTGTGCAATGGGTTTCTCCATCTCCACTTCAAAGTCAATTCCATTGACTTCAACCATAGCGATGTTTTCCTCCACGCCCTTGATTTTGACATTGTAGTCAACGCCCTTAATCTTATAATTATATTCTTTAATCATGATATTTTAATTGAAAATAATGTAATTGAATGATTCTATCCGCCGCTGAACGTAATACCAAACGTCAATCAGCCGAATTTAAAAAGGATTAGTTGGTAGGCACGAAATGTGATTCCTGATGTCTGAGGTTGTGGTCTTTATTACCCCATTCAGAGTCTTTTCTCTGAATGGTGATGACACCGCTCTCCATGTCGTGCATATTTCCAAGATACTCATGCAACGCAAGCGAGATAGCTGCGACATAATTCTCGTAAGGAATACCTTTCGTCTCGATACCCTCCTTTGCAATAACCACAACCTTGTTGGCCTGCTCTCTAAGCTTCATTATAGCCTTATATTTGGCAGCCCTGTTCATGCGGTTGATAATCCATCCAAAGAGGTGGAAGAACACGAAAAGCAGCAGAAGGCATCCAAACACAATACCCATTGAGAGGACAGTCATAGCGAGTCCGTGGGGGTCTTTATCCTTCCATTCCTTAATTTTATCCGCATTACCAGAGAAGGAATTCGGAGCGTTGGGTGTAATCTGGTCGTTTGGCACCTGTTCCCATTTATCTCCAATTCTTGCGTATGAGTATCCCAGTTTCAAATCAGCAGGAATAGTAATACTGTCGAGCAGATCTACAGCGTTTCCATCATAAAGAGCTATGAAAATGGGCTGTCCAGTTGGTTTAAGCTGAAAATTAGTATGCAGAATACTCCTATTGACATTGCCGTCGGCAAAGAACGTGATTCTCTGCTTTCCCTTCAGATTCGTCCGTTCATCTCCAGACGGAATGACCGACATTAATTTTTCCCTTTCGGGTGCAGACATCTCCTTATTGAGCACATCTTTATTCGTAGTGAGGAAACAGTTACGGATATTGTGAGTGGTATATGATGAGTTCTCGATTTCAATCCAGCTTGACGCCTTTCCGAACTCATCAAGAAATCCGTTGTTTTCTCCCTCTTGTGCAATATAAACCTCCGTGATGTAGAAATCGTGTGCACCTTGTGCGAACACAGCAACAGCAAAGAGGCTCAGGAGAGATAATAAAAATAATCTTTTCATTCTGATGATTTTTTATAGTGGAATATTTCCATGTTTCTTAGGCGGATTTGAAAGGCTCTTACCTGAGAGCTGCTCAAGTGCCCTGATGATGCGGAAACGAGTGTTTCTCGGTTCAATCACATCATCGATATAGCCATATTTAGCCGCATTGTAAGGATTAGCGAAGAGTTTTGTGTATTCATCTTCCTTCTCCTTGATGAAAGCTGCAGCATCCTCTCCAGCCTCTTTCTTTGCCTTAGCTTCCTTAGCATAAAGAACAGCAACGGCACCCGAAGCACCCATAACGGCGATTTCAGCAGATGGCCAAGCATAGTTGAGGTCACCTCTAAGCTGCTTACAGCTCATCACGATATGGCTACCGCCATATGATTTTCTGAGCGTGACAGTCACCTTAGGCACGGTAGCCTCTCCGTAAGCATAGAGCAGTTTCGCGCCATGGAGAATTACCGCATTGTATTCCTGTCCTGTACCAGGGAGGAATCCCGGCACGTCGACCAGTGAGACGATAGGAATATTGAATGCATCGCAGAATCTCACGAATCTTGCCCCCTTCCGGCTGGCGTTGCAGTCGAGCACGCCCGCAAACTTATTAGGCTGATTAGCCACGATACCCACAGAGCGTCCGTTGAATCTTGCAAATCCGATGATGATATTCTGTGCAAAATTAGGCTGCACCTCAAAGAACTCTCCGTTGTCGGTGATGGCACCAATAACCTGATACATATCATAAGCCTGGTTAGGGTTGTCAGGAATGATTTCGTTGAGCGAGTCCTCGAGTCTGTCCACCGGGTCGTTACATTCAACGAGCGGTGTTGTCTCCTGGTTGTTTTGCGGAATATACGAAAGGAGCTGCTGAATCATGGCGATGGCCTCTTCCTCTGTAGATGCAGTGAAGTGAGTGACACCAGACTTCGTGGAATGCACACTTGCCCCACCAAGGCTTTCCTGGTCCACATTCTCTCCAGTCACCGTTTTCACGACAGCCGGTCCGGTGAGGAACATATATGAAGTGTTCTCCATCATAAGGGTGAAGTCGGTGAGCGCCGGTGAATAGACTGCGCCACCCGCACATGGTCCGAAGATACCAGAAATCTGTGGCACGACACCCGAAGCCAGGATATTTCTCTGGAAAATCTCAGCATATCCAGCAAGCGCATTGATACCTTCCTGAATACGTGCACCACCAGAGTCGTTGATGCCAATGACCGGTGCTCCCATCTTCATGGCCATATCCATAACCTTGCAGATTTTCTGTGCCATAGTCTCAGATAGAGACCCTCCGTTAACGGTAAAATCCTGAGCGAAGATGTAGACGAGTCTTCCGTTGATAGTACCAGAGCCAGTCACGACACCGTCTCCAAGGAACTGTTTCTTCTCCATGCCGAAATTGTAGCATCTGTGGAGTTTGAACATATCAAATTCCTCGAAGCTTCCCTCATCGAGAAGCATCTGGATTCGTTCTCTAGCAGTGAACTTACCTCTTGCATGCTGTTTGTCGATAGCTTTCTCACCACCTCCCAGCCTTGCTTTGCTCCGGAGTTCAATTAACTCCTGTATTCTTTCAGTCTGTTTGCTCATTGTTCAGTTATAACTAATGATAAAAAAGAAAAACATAAAAAAAGAAACCGAAAGCGAGTCCATGTAAAGACTCGTTTTCAGGTTTCGTTATAAAGTCACTTCATAGGTTCACACAATTCTGTGAGAATTCCAACCGTTGACTTAGGATGCAGGAATCCTATATTCATCTGTTCGGCTCCAGGTCTTGGAGTTTTGTCAATAACTCTGATACCCTGTTCGTCGCACTGTGTGAGAGCATTAGCCACACCATCCTCTACCGCGAAAGCGACATGGTGAACCCCTTTACCTCCTTTTTCGAGGAATTTAGCTATAGGGCTTTCCGGGCTAGTCGGTTCAAGTAATTCGATTTTAACCTCACCCACTTTCATGAATGCCGTTTTCACTTTCTGGTCGGCAACTTCTTCAATAGCATAACATTTGAGTCCGAGCGTGTTCTCGAAATAAGGAAGAACTTCCTCAATACTCTGGACAGCGATGCCCAGGTGGTCAATACGTGAAATTTTCATACTTCAGCTAGTTATAATGATTAAATTAGTATTTTTATTCAATAATTATGCAAAGTTACAAATTAAAAAGAAGAATCAAAAATAAAGTATGATTAAAATGAGAAAAAAGTAAGTTTTTAAAACAGTCTAGATAAGATTGTCTATCAGAGATGACAATTATAACACTCCTTTAGTTGAAGGGAGTTGATAATTATAGATATCTCTCTTGACCGCCATTTTAATTGTTCTTGCCAACGCCTTAAATATACCCTCAATCTTATGATGCTCATTTTGTCCTTCCGCCTTGATGTTGAGGTTGATTTTCGCTGCATCTACAAAGCTCTTGAAAAAATGGTAGAACATCTCAGTAGGCATATCTCCGATTTTTTCTCTTTTGAATTCCGCATCCCATACAAGCCAGGGCCTTCCTCCGAAATCGACAGCCACCTGGCAAAGGCAATCATCCATAGGCAAGGTGAATCCATATCTTTCAATGCCCCTCTTGTCGGCAAGCGCCTCAGCGAGACATTCACCCAGTGCGATTCCTGTGTCCTCAATGGTGTGGTGCTCATCCACATTGAGGTCGCCATTCACCTTGACAAAAAGATCCGTGTTTCCGTGCTTTGCAATCTGCTCAAGCATGTGGTCGAAGAAGCCTATGCCCGTGTTAATATCCGCCTTTCCTGTTCCGTCGAGACATAGCCTGATATGAATATCAGTTTCCTTAGTTGTTCTTCTCACCTCAGCAGTTCTTTCTCCAGCAAAAAGGACTTCAGCGATTTTGTCCCAATTCATGTTGTCAGACAGGATGAGAGCTTTACATCCAAGATTGTCGGCAAGCATCTTATCAGTAGTTCTGTCGCCAATGACAAAGGAATTCTTCAAGTCGTAATCGCCATTGATATACCTAGTGAGCATAGCCGTCCCCGGTTTTCGTGTGGGGAGGTTATCTTCCGGGAAAGACCTGTCGATGAGTATGTCATCAAACTCGATCCCCTCCCCTTTTAGCGTTTGCAACATAAGATTATGTGTGGGCCAGAAATCTGCCTCCGGGTAAGCATCCGTGCCAAGTCCATCTTGATTGGAGACCATGACAAACTCAAAGTCGAGGTGCTTTCTGATAAAATAGAGGTTTCTGATGACCCCCTCCACGAATTGGAATTTCTCGAAAGAATCGATTTGCTCATCTTCCGGCTCAACAAGGATAGTGCCGTCTCGGTCAATAAAGAGTACACGTTTCATAATAAACGAACTTAGGATTGTATTTTCAACAGGAATAACAGGAATTAATAGAATTTTTCCACAACGAATCTGTTGGAATATAAAAGAATTATACTTTTAAGAACTCAAGTAGGTGGAAAGTGAAAAGAACTATTTGTAAGTACGCAATGCGGAGAGGAGCTGTGAATTCTCCTGTTTGGTTCCGACAGTGATTCTCAGGCAATTATCACAAAGTTCCACTTGACTTCTGTTTCTGACAATAATCCCTTTGTTTACAAGATAGTTGTAGATGGCATTGGCATCAGTGACCTTGACGAGGAAGAAATTGGCATCCGTGGAATATAATTTTTTTGTTATCGGCAATTTATCCACAGCGGACATAAGCATTTCTCTTTCTTTCAAAATCAGAACGATTCTCTGATGCATGGAATCTTTATCCTTAAGCACTTGTTTTGCCATGTTCTGTGTGAGCAGGTTGACATTGTAAGGATATTTCACTTTGTTGAAAAGTTGAATAATCTGCTCCGATGCGAACGCCATACCAAGTCTGATCGCCGCACATCCATAAGCTTTAGAGAAAGTGTTAAGGACAATAACGTTAGGATATTTGAGCACGTCGAGTCTGAAAGGCCGAAGCTGGCAGAAATCGGAATAAGCCTCATCGATAACCACGATTCCCTCAAAACCGTTGATTACTTTCAATATCTCCTCTCTTGGAAATGCGTTGCCAGTTGGGTTGTTTGGTGAGCAGATAAAAATGAGTTTTGTGTTAGCATCAACCGCCTGCAGCAAGTCGTCGGCACTCATTTTGAAATTATCACCAAGCCGCACCTTCCTATATTCAACATCATTTATGTTAGCACATACCTCATACATGCCGTAAGTAGGTGCAATTGCCACAACATTATCAATTTGCGGCCTGCAAAAAATTCTAAACACCAAATCAATAGGCTCATCAGACCCATTTCCAAGGAAAATATTAGCAGCCGGCACATTTTTCACCGCAGAAATACTATTTTTCAGTTCACACTGCAGTGGATCAGGATACCTGTTGAGCGGGTCATTGTATGGGTTCTCATTAGCATCGAGAAACACCTCGGCATTCTTACCATTATACTCATTCCTTGCAGAGCTGTAAGGCTTAAGATTCCAAATATTTTTTCTTACTAATAATTCGAGAAGCATATTTTAAAGTGGAAATGTTAAAGTGAAAAGTGAAGAGTGAAAAATGAAGAGTGAAAAATGAAAAGTTTATTTACTGAGGACAAAACATGAACCGTGCACACTCCCAAAAGAAGCAATCGTAAGATAAACAATCGTTAGAACTGGACGGCAATTCCTGGCAGTTTATCTGTTGACCTCATTCAATCTGACAGTCATTGCATTTTCGTGTGCATTCAGCATTTCATTATGCGCCATGACCTGGACAGCCTTTCCAATGGATTTGATGCCTTGAGAAGAAAGTTCCTGAAACGTGATTTTCCGACAGAAGCTGTCGAGAGACACTCCACTGTAAGCTTTGGCATAACCATTAGTCGGCAGTGTATGATTCGTTCCTGATGCGTAATCGCCAGCGCTCTCACAAGAATATTTTCCGAGGAATACAGAACCTGCATTCACAACTTTCAGCTGGAGACTCAAATAATCCTCCACAGCAAGAATAAGATGTTCAGGCGCATACTCATTAATTATGTCCATCGCCTCATCCATATCGTGTACCAGAACAAATTTACTGTTAGCCAGTGATGCCTCCGCCATTTGTTTTCTTGGCAGGACTTCAAGCTGCTTGTTCGTTTCTTCAATGATACGCTGCATGATATCAATGTTGTCGGCTACAAGCAATACCTGGCTGTCGAATCCGTGTTCAGCCTGCGACAGCAAATCAGCCGCGACAAACACCGGATTGGAAGTAGCATCAGCGACAACCGCCACTTCAGAGGGTCCCGCGGGCATGTCGATAGCCACATCATAAAGAGAAACGATTTGCTTGGCAGCAGTGACGAACTGATTACCCGGGCCAAAAATCTTAAACACATTAGGAACAGTCTGCGTACCATAAGCCATGGCTGCAATCGCCTGCACTCCTCCGATTTTGAAAACGGCATTAACCCCTGCCAGTTTAGCAGCAAACAGAATAGCCGGATTGACAGTTCCGTCGGAAGCAGGAGGAGTACAGAGTACGATTTGCTGACATCCGGCAATTTTTGCAGGAGTAGCCAGCATGAGCACGGTAGAAAAAAGCGGTGCTGTACCTCCCGGGACATAAAGTCCGACTTTTTGTAGAGGAACGGCTTTCTGCCAACAAACCACGCCTGGAGCCGTTTCGATTTTTTCTCCATGGAAAATCTGAGACTGATGGAACTTGGCAATATTCTGATGTGCCATCACAATCGCCTCTTTAAGTTCATCACTAATCATCGATTCCGCGTCGTCAAATTCTTGTTGAGACACCCGAAAGTCGTGAAGGCTAACTTTATCGAATTTAAGTTCGTAAAGTCTGACGGCCTCGTCACCATCTTTTTTGACATTATCAATCACCTCATTGACAATCGCATTGAGATCATCCTTCTTTCTCTGAGGTCGTTGTGTAATGGCATTCCATTCAGACTTTGCCGGATATTTTATGATATTCATATCTGTCAGCAATTACAAAGAAAACGTTATAAAGTAATTTTTTATAATAAAGACACAAAGACGAGACAACAATATTGTTTCAAGCTCAAGTGTCTGTAAACCAGAATCAGAGAATCATTTTCTCTATAGGAAGTACGAGAATTCCTTCTGCTCCCAAAGCTTTAAGCTGTCCGATGATTTCCCAGAAACGTTTTTCATCGAGTACAGTGTGGATGCTGCTCCATCCCTCAGAAGCCAGCGGCATGACCGTCGGGCTCTTGATACCAGGAAGGACTTCGATAATTTTAGCGACCTGGTCAGATGGTGCATTCATAAGCACATATTTTTTGTCATCAGCCGCCATGACCGCCTCTATCCTGAATATCAGCTCATTAAGAATATCCTTCTTATCCTGTTCGAGTTGTGGTGTGGCGATGAGGAGCGCCTCGCTCTTCATGACCGTCTCCACCTCCTTGAGGTTGTTGCTGACGAGCGTTGACCCAGAGCTGACGATATCAAAAATGCCATCAGCAAGACAAATACCTGGTGCAATCTCCACAGAACCCTGAATGACATGAATATCGACGTCAATGTTATTTTTCCTCATGAAATCCTTCAGGATGTTTGGATAAGAAGTTGCGATTTTCTTTCCATTAAACCAATTAACATCCTGATAGTCGATAGCTTTAGGAATAGCCAGAGAGAGTCTGCATTTGCTGAACCCCAATCTTTTGACGATATCAGCCTTCTCCTGTTTCTCCACAAACTCGTTTTCTCCAACAATTCCGAGGTCAGCCACTCCGCTTGCCACAGTCTGTGGAATGTCGTCGTCTCTCAGGTATAGCACTTCCAATGGGAAATTATCCGCTTGTACCAATAATGTTCTTTTAGAAGGATTGACTTTAATCCCCGCTTCCTTCAGCAGTGCCATAGTATCCTCATAGAGGCGTCCTTTAGATTGAACTGCAATTCTAATCATATATAAATATTTTTAATAATTTTACAAACGAAAAGTAATTATTTAAACAAAGTTGTTATGTTTTTGATGAAGGCAAGAATACAAGACGTTTATCCTACATGCAATGTCAAATTCAATCAAAAATCTTATCCTTCAATTATACCAAGTATTTATTTTAATTTTACTAACATGGATTCTGAATTTATTTCTCATCATCCGAATTTTCACATTCCACCGCATTATTATTGTCTTGCACAATATATGAATATGTGACAATTTTATTGATGTCGTGATGATAGACAGCCAATGAAGGCTTCTTTTTTCCCTCTTTTTCAAACTGATGGACAAACGCCTGAATCATCTGTTTGTAGGAGAATTCATCCGTATCGTAAACCACAAAGTCAATATCATCCCAATTTCTGTTTAATGCAGCATGTCCGTTATCCATTATATCGCTGTCAGCCTCCACAACCACAGGTGAATATCCGTTATTTTTCAGCAATTTAAGAGCATTTGATGAATCAGGGTGTTGAGTAATCAGAAGAAACTTATATGACTTGTAAATCTGCTCATCCGTGATATTTTTAATAAACAGCTTTAAAACAGAGACTTTAATTATTCCCCAGATGGTTTTGAGATAAACTGCAGCAAGAATCGGAATCTCAAGAAACCATGAGTAAGCTTTGAAATGTTTTCTGAAAAAAATGACCATAGACCTGTTGAAATTATTCACATACGTGAAAGTCCGCTTATGGGTGCTTTCCCCTTTATAGTGAATAATATCAGTAGGTATATAATAATTCTTGAATCCCCCTTTCAGAATCCGATAAGAAAGGTCGATGTCCTCTCCATACATAAAATAGTCCTCATCGAAGGCTCCCACTTTATTTATAGCCTCACGTCGTATAAACATGAACGCCCCACTAAGGATTTCGATTTCCTCAGTCTTATTTTTGTCGAGAAATCCGAGATAGTATCTTCCGAATTTACTATGTTTGGGGAATCTCTTACAGAGTCCTACGAACTTGTAGAATGCAGTCACGGGTTTTGGAACTGCCCTTCTCGACTCAGGTGCGAACATCCCGTATGCATAATTCTGTTTAACGCCAATCGCACCCGCTTCCGGTTTATGGCTCATGAAATCGACACATCTCCTGACAGTATCTTCCGAAACAATGGTATCGGGATTAATGAGAAGCAGGAATTCCCCTTTCGCTCTCTTGATAGCCAAGTTGTTGGCCTTAGAGAACCCGATATTCTCTTTGTTTTCAATGAAAATGACATTAGGGTGGTATTGTCTGAGAAACTCGACAGAATTGTCATTACTGGCATTGTCAACGACAAAAAATTCGGTATCGATGTTCTCCGTAGCCACCTCAAGCGAATTGAGGCATTGGTGAAGATAAACCGGCACTTTATAGTTGACTATGACGACAGAGAGTTTCATCGGCAATTAATTTTTCTCCTTCTGTGAGTTCTCGAGATATTCATTAATTTTCTGGAAAGAAGGCATGCAGAAAATCATCGTGAGCAGAATCAGCACCACCGCAACGAAAAGTCCGGTATCATCCCAAGTGATGAAATATGCACATATTCCGGTGATTACCGCAATTGCAATGAGTACAAGCCTAATGAGGCTCCATCTGTGATACGTCTTAGTGGCATCTTCAAGAGTGTATCTTTTAATATTCTGTTCAGTATTGAGTTTGAACAGCCATAGAGCCGCCGTTGCAGCCACAAATGCCACAGCAATGACAACAATGTTGATAATATATTGCGTATTGGCATCTTTTTGCACAGCAAAAATGCCATTCGGAATGACACCATAGAATCCAAGTGCAGCCACAACAATAATGAGCAGGAAGAAAGCCGCCAGCTCAACTCTAAGTTTTAATAGCAATTTTTTTATATACTGTTCCATTCAGAAGTATAGAATAATCAAGAATTAATTTTAAAAGGAACTCTGTTAATGATAGATCTTCCCAGAGTGACCTCATCCGTATATTGTAGTTCATCATTGATAGACATTCCTCTGGCAAGCGTCGTTACAAGAATCCCCGGGAACTTTTCAAGTTTTTTGGAGATAACGAAACTGGTGGTGTCTCCTTCCATAGTAGAACTCAGTGCAAGAATCACTTCATTCACATTGTTATTCTCAACCCTCTCGATGAGACTGTTAATTTCGATATCCGTGGCAGAGACTCCATCCATAGGTGAAATAACGCCCCCTAAGACATGATAAAGCCCGTGGAATTGAGTAGTAGCCTCGACAGCAAGGACATCCTGGAAATTCTCGACCACACAGATGACAGAGTCGTCTCTGGATTTATTGGCACAAATATGACAGATGTCAAAGTCGCTGATGTTATGGCAGATGGTGCAATGCTTGACGTCATGCCTGAGCCTGATGATGCTTTCCGCCATTTCATCCACTTCAGCCGTCTCACGTTTCAAAAGATGAAGCACCAGGCGCAAAGCAGTCTTGCGTCCGATGCCCGGTAGTTTAGCAAATTCATCTACCGCCCTCTCAAGAAGCGCTGAGGAGTAAATCTGATTCATTGACGACAGCCGGATTGAAAAAATCGTTAAAAAAACAAGTTGGTACGATTATGCTTAAGACGAGAAGACAAGACTTTTTGTTCTGCCTACAATGGCAAACTCACCGTCCCAATCTCACTCATTAATCATACCAAGTTAATAATTTAATTTTATGAAATGCAAAGTTACAACAAAAAAATGAGAAAATAAAACAATCAAAAGGAAAACCGCCTTAGTCATCGAGTTTAAGCACAGCGAGGAAAGCTTTTTGTGGTACTTGCACATTGCCGATTTGCTTCATTCTTTTCTTGCCCCTCTTCTGCTTCTCGAGCAGTTTCCGTTTGCGGCTCACATCACCTCCATAGCATTTCGCCGTCACATCCTTTCTGACCTGTTTCACAGTTTCTCTCGCAATGATTTTTCCACCGATAGCAGCCTGAATGGCGATATCGAACTGTTGCCTTGGCAAGAGTTCTTTCAGTCTCTCGCACATTCTTCTACCAAGATACACGCTGTTGTCGACATGCGTAAGAGTTGACAACGCGTCCACACTCTCTCCATTGAGGAGAATATCAAGTTTCACCAGCTTTGACGGTTTGAATCCTGCAGAGTAATAATCAAAGGAAGCATATCCCCTGCTGATGGACTTCAGTTTGTCGTAGAAATCTATGACAATTTCACCTAGCGGCATAAGGAACTGAATCTCGACCCTGTTTCCCGTGATGAATTCCTGTTTTACGAGTTCCCCCCGTTTTGAGAGGCAGAGCGTCATGATCGGGCCGATATAAGTAGCCGTTGTTATGATAGTTGCCCTGATATACGGTTCCTCGACATGGTCGATAAGCGTTGGCTCAGGCATTCCAGAAGGGTTGTGAACCTCCTGACAATTCCCGTGCTTATCGTAAATCATATATGACACATTCGGCACAGTTGTTATGACATCCATATTGAACTCCCTGTCGAGCCTTTCCTGCACAATCTCCATATGCAGGAGCCCGAGGAATCCGCATCTGAATCCGAATCCGAGAGCTGCGGAGCTCTCATGCTGGAAAGACAGCGATGCGTCGTTGAGCTGAAGTTTCTCAAGTGAAGCTCTGAGGTTTTCATAATCTTCCGCATCAATGGGATACACACCTGCGAAGACCATAGGCTTAACTTCCTGGAATCCCTCAATCGCTTTAGTTGCGGGATTAGCCACGGTTGTGATTGTGTCTCCGACCTTCACTTCGGCAGCGTTCTTAATGCCAGAGACGATATATCCCACATCCCCTGTCCTCAGCTCTTTCCTTGGAATCATATCCATCTTGAGCACACCGATTTCCTCCGCCTGATATTCTTTCTTCGTGTTGATAAACCTTACTTTCTGTCCAGGCCTGATAACTCCGTTCACGATTTTGAAGTAGGCGATAATACCTCTGAAACTATTGAAAACGGAGTCGAAGATAAGCGCCTGGAGCGGTGCCTCCTCATCGCCGACGGGATGAGGAATTCTCTCGATGACCGCATCAAGAATTTCCTTAACCCCTTGTCCCGTTTTACCGGAAGCCAAAATAATCTCGTCTTCCTGGCAGCCAATCAAATCGACGATTTCGTCTGCCACCTCCTCCGGCATGGCATTAGGCATATCACATTTGTTGATAACGGGAATAATAGTAAGGTCGTTATCAATAGCCATATAGAGGTTAGAGATCGTCTGCGCCTGAACCCCCTGTGTTGCATCCACCACAAGCAACGCCCCCTCACAAGCCGCAATGGACCTTGACACCTCGTAAGAGAAATCGACATGTCCCGGGGTGTCGATGAGATTAAGGATGAACGTCTGTCCGTCCTTCTCATATTCCATCTGAATGGCATGGCTCTTGATGGTGATACCTCTTTCTCTCTCCAGATCCATATCGTCGAGCATCTGTCCTTCCGTCACCTTGATTGTATTGGTGAACTCAAGCAGTCTGTCGGCAAGCGTAGATTTTCCGTGGTCGATGTGGGCGATGATACAGAAATTTCTTATATTATTCATAATCAATAGTTTTCGATACAGAAACTAATCAATTCTTGTTTTAAAAGGCAAATTTACGAAAAAAAAATGAAATATAATCAAATATAATGAAGAATGAAGAATGAAGAATGAAGAATTTTGTGAAATGAAATAGAATATAATGAAGAATGAAGAATAAAGAATGAAGAATGAATAAAGAAGAATGCGTTTTTATTTGCAGAATTGAAGTATAATTTGTAACTTTGTTGGATTAAAGACAGAAAAGGAAAAAGATGAAACTGATATTGCTGACTACTCCTGACTTTTTTGTTCAGGAAAACACTATAATCAATGCCTTATTCTCAGAGGGATTAGACATGCTTCACATACTGAAGCCTCAGAGTGAGCCTGTGTATTGTGAGCGTCTTTTAAAGCTGATAGACAAAGAATGGCATAAAAAGATAGTGACCCATGAGCATTTCTATCTGAAATCGGAGTTCAAGCTTCGCGGAATCCATCTGAGCCAGCGCAACCCCACTCCTCCAAACAAATACCGTGGTCATGTGAGTTGCTCCTGCTACAGCATAGAAGAGGTAGCCCGTCGGAAGGACAAATGCGACTATGTGTTTTTAAGTCAGATATTCCAGGGCATAAGCCGTCCGGATTTGCGGGGCAGTTTCAGCGATGAGGAACTGTATGATGGAAAAAGCCGTGGTGTGATAGACAATAAAGTGATGGCATTTGGCGGCATCTCCATCGACCGGATAGATCAAGTGAAAGACTACGGTTTCGGTGGTGTTGTGATATTTGGCGATATATGGAAACGCTTTGACTATCATTTATCTTCTTC
>JAEEGL014769359.1_pt1 | contig 15541 bp, 11 predicted proteins | sample 9134231 | NCBI WGS metagenome assembly JAEEGL01 (sample SAMN16246548, study PRJNA631951) | gut metagenome | biome: gut microbiome; feature: rumen; material: fiber-attached | host: Bos | place: Iran: Karaj | collected 2018-10
ATGACTGCACAGATCAGATACTGTAAGAAGCTCGCTAAAAAAGCCATATGTATTTCCTCCGTACTTCTTTGTTGTATATCATATATGAAATATATCTTTTACGGTATATATCATATTTGTTATGTTATGTCTCAAACATACACGAGGTCTATTTTAATCCTCCTGCAGTTCTTTTTCAAGACAGAATTATTGGTTTTATCATGTTATGTCTTATAATCTTTATATCGTTCTAAGACGTTCCACAACTGCCTGAGACTTTTCGTATATCTCCTGCGGATCGAAACCGATATTGAATTTACCATCCTCATACAGGATGCGGCCGTCCACCATAGTAAGCTTTACATTGTCCTTACTGCCTGAATAAACAAGATTTTTAACAGGATTGATAACAGGCTGCATATTTGGTCTTTGCATATCTATCATGACGATATCGGCTTTCTTGCCCACCGCAAGTCTGTCGCAGTCGTCAAGCCCCATGGCTTTTGCGCCTCCTGTGGTGGCTGCATAAAAAACATCCGCTCCATCCACCACTGCAGCATCCATGTTCTTCACCTTTGCGAGAGCGCTCATGAGGAACATTTCCCTGAACATGTCAAGGCAGTTGTTGGATGAGGGTCCGTCTGTGCCTATCGCAAGATTGATATCCTCATCCATGAAACGCTTGATGTCGGCAATGCCGCTGGCAAGCTTCAGATTAGATGCCGGATTTGTGACCGCTGTAAGACCTCTCTTTTTGTATATCTCATAGTCATTATCAGAGAACCATACACAATGGTAGCCGCCGCCGCCGTATTCATACATACCCAGAGATTCCGTGAGCTCTGTGGGAGTCTTTCCGTATCTGCCGATACATTCCTCAACCTCCGTCTTTGTCTCCGAATTATGCAAAAATACAGGGCTCTTAAGCTTTGCGGCGAGCTTTGCAACACCTTCCATCAATTCCATGGATGTGGTATATTCCGCATGAAATCCCACTACAAAGCTTGTGAGATCACTCATATCATTTACGATATGAAAATTTTGTTCCATCAGCTCCACGGTTCCGCCGTAATTATTGAGTCCCGAGGTCAAAACAGTACGGAAGCCGCAATCAACAGATGCCTTCGCATCCACAGGGGGATAAAAATACATATCAAAGTTACTGGTAATACCGCTGGTCAGATACTCCATAATACCCAGAATATTGAGCCAGTAACAGTCATCCTCGGTAAGCTTTGCCTCCCTGGGGAATATTGCCTCAGTAAGCCATCTCTGCAGCGGAAGGTCGTCGGCTAATGATCTGGCAAAGGTCATGGCCGTGTGGGTATGAGCATTCTTAAAACCCGGTATCAGCATGTTGCCGCCACAGTCTATCTCACGGTCAAACTCAGCGTCCGCGAAATCATTTCCGTCTCCGATGTAATTGATGGTATTGCCCTTTACATGCAGCTCACCGTCCTTGATGGCGTACTCATGTTTTTTCTCATCCTGTAAACATACTATCTTCGCATTATAAAACCTGATGTTCATATATTATCTCCCGTTGAAACCGTTATATTATTGTCTATTCGATATCATACATTATATCATTCTGCCCGGCAAGCCGGCACCCTGTATACTGCATGATATCGACTGCGAATAGACATATCAGAAAAGCATTTTCGATAGTCTGTCGTCAAATGTAAAATCCCGCTTCACCCTCTCATAGCCGTTACGGGCTATCTGAAGGCGCTCGTCCTCGTGTGACAGGTAATAGGCTGATTTTTCGTACAGATCCCCGATGTCATCATACATCACAAGCTCTCTGCCCACATCGAAGAGCTCGTAGAGCTCGGGCTGAACGCCTGATATGAGGAAACCTCCGCATCCCAGAACATCTATGACACGAAGGGATACTCCCGTCCTGATGGTCACTAAGGGGATGTTCAGGTTAATGCGCGATGCGGAAAATGCCGCCGGCATATCCGTATAATAGTCCGCATACCCGCGGAAATTAACAGTATCAAGTCCGTCCGGTTTATCTGTCGAAAAAAGGTCAAAAGAAAAATGTGATGACAAAAGTGATGCCGCCAGAAACCTCTGTCTGTGGGTCACCTCGCAGGCCAGCATATATGTAAGCTCTCTCCTGCCAAGCCTGAACTCTGTCTTTTGAGAAAGGCTCTTATTGACGCGTTCCAGCACATCCTCACTGATCACCTCATCTATAAGATAACCGCCGCTCACAGCAGACTGCGCTGCTATGACACCGTCCAGAAAGCCTCTCTCGCCCTCTCCCACTGCAGACGCTATGGTCTGATACAAAGTGTCATACAGACTTCCGACCAGCGTTATATCCGCCGTAAACCCCTGTTTTAACACATGTTTGAAAACATCCGTATCCACAGCAAGCGGCATATGTTTTACCTTTATGCCAAGGCGACCGAAGACTTCCGCCTCTCCCCTGTCAAAGATATATATATCGTTGCAGGAGTTTCGCATGGGAGAAAGGTTTCTTAAATGAACCGGAGAGTCATATATCCATGAAACATAACGGATCCCTTTTGACTCGCAGACATCAGACACCACCGGCGCAAAGTTCACGGAAAACACAAGATCATAAGGCTCACGTGAATCAGATATATGGACAGGTGCCGTCTTACCGCCGAACTCAGCCGGGATTCCCTCAGTGGTGTGCCTGTCAATGGCAGTGCCAAGGCGCTCGCCCAGTCCATGATCCTCTTCCCAGTCGTCCTGCTGATAAAAGAGTACATCTATTTCTATACCGAAACGCTTCAAAGCATTCTCGATACCTTTATTCATAAAAGAATGCCACTGGTAAAACAGTATCTTCATAAGCTGCCGAATTCCCTGATAGCAGCGGTCAAAAGCCTCTTGAAATCAGGCGCCACCCTGTCCGCCGTCTCTGTGATCTCAGAGTGAGTTAACGGAGTCGGTGATATACCGCTGGCAAGATTTGAGATGCATGAGATACCGCATATCTTCATGCCCATGTGATTGGCCGCAACAGCCTCGCAGGCAGTGCTCATGCCCACGGCATCGGCACCCAGTATCCTGCACATCTTAACCTCCGCCGGAGACTCATAAGCCGGTCCTGTTAGCTGTATGTAAACGCCTTCTTTTAAATCTATCCCCAGATTGTATGCGCATTTTTTGATGATGAACCTGAGATCTTCATCATATATATGACTCATATCCGGGAATCTTGCACCCAGCTCGTCAATATTCGGTCCCAGCAACGGTGAGGGAACAAAATCTGCGATCTGATCCTTTATCAGCATGAAATCACCCGCATGGAAGCCCTGAGTTATACCGCCGCTGGCATTGGTCAGGAAAAGAATCTCAGCTCCCAACATCTTCATGAGTCTGACGGGAAGCACCACATCGCTCATAGGATAGCCTTCATAGTAATGCACCCTGCCCTGCATGATCACTACCGGAACGCCCTCAACATAACCGAAAACAAAACGTCCCTTATGCATCGGAACCGTAGAAACAGGAAAGCCCTCTATCTCATTGTATCCGATGGTCTTTACAACCTCTATCTCATCGGCGTAATCCCCAAGACCGGATCCGAGTATGAGCGCAACCTTCGGTACAAAATCTATCTTCGACTTAACACTCTGTGTACATCTAAGCAATTTTTCGTAAATCTCATTCATATGTAAACCCTCCAAATAACTGTACTGATATTCTATGATCCAATCCTTATTGATCCGTCCCGATATGAGCAGGGAGTAAGGTGCAGGATGATCATGCAAGCTGTTCCAGCGGTTCGGCAAATACCTCCATGTCATCCAGCCTCAAAAAAACCGCTCCGTTTTTCATGTTGATGGGCTTGATGCGCCCCATGGCCAGGCCGCCGTCTATGTTGATATAATTGCCTTTTTTGAAAGCATCCGGCTCCAGCGGATTTTCCGGATCCCCGCTGTATCCGCTGTAGGATAAAAGCCTCTGAACCGGAACATGCCCGGATACAAAGGTATAATCGTAGTTTTCGTAGATAAAGTCTCCATGAGTATGAGAATCCGTGCGATATGGGTTCTTCCAAACGACCTCGGAAACCTGGTCGTAGCTCATCTCACAATACCTTTTGCCCACGCAGGCCTCATTGTAATACGAATGTGTCAGGCATATCTTACGGCCGGAGATCTCTAAGATCCTGATGAGATAACACTGCGACAGCTTATTCAGCAATTCTATTCTATCGGGTACAGACAACTCACAATACGCCTTAAATGTAACTTCACCGCCGTTGTAATGCAGCCAGATATTACTGTCCCTGCCGTAGCACTCCGATTTGCCATCCGGATCTACGGAATTCAACATCATGAACTCATGATTGCCCATCAAAAGCTCCATGTTATCTTCCGCAAATATTTTCTGCAGGATCTTTATCCCATCAGGCCCGCGATCGATCGCGTCACCTATGACATAAAGCTTGTCAGTGCCTGAAAAACCTATCCTCTCAAGCCCTCTGACAAACAGATCATACTGTCCGTGCAGATCCGATACCACATATACTGCCATAAATCAATCCTCCTGACAGCTCACTGTCAGTATGATGTTTTTATCATACTGACAATGAATGTCTTCGTACATCATATTACCACAAAAACCCTTTAGCCAGCTCCCGCTGACAGTTTCCCCGGAAGGAAATACTTCGCTGGTATTGTACCACATTTTACAACTATATGCAAAACACAATTACCGCTCCCAGTCCCTGGCATATTCCACTGCCTTATGCCATCTGCTCATCTTCTTTTGCTGTTCCTCGTGAGAGATCCGGGGTTCAAACTTTTTGTCTATGGTGATGTTTTTCAGGAGATCCTCTTTGCTCTTCCAGAAGCCCACTGCAAGTCCCGCAAGATAGGCTGCGCCTGCTGCCGTAGTCTCCACACAGCGCGGTCTGTATACCCCGGTCTGTATGATGTCCGCCTGCATCTGCATCAGAAGATCATTGGCGGAAGCACCGCCGTCAACCTTCAGACCTTCCAGCTTCATGTCAGAATCGCTTTCCATGGCAGTCAGAACGTCCGCAGTCTGATAAGCCAGAGACTCAAGCGTCGCCCTGATGATATGATATTTGTTCACTCCTCTGGAAAGACCTACGATTGCCCCTCTGGCGTAGGGATCCCAATATGGCGCCCCGAGTCCTGTAAATGCGGGAACTACGTAACAGCCGCAGGTATCATCCACCTTTCCCGCAAAAAATTCCGAGTCGGCAGCACTGTCTATAAACTTCAGTTCATCCCTGAGCCACTGTATTGCGCTTCCTGCCACGAAAACAGAGCCCTCCAGTGCGTATTCCACTTTTCCATCAAGCCCCCACGCGATGGTAGTGACCAGCCCGTGTTTTGAAAAAACAGGTTTTTCTCCCGTGTTCATCAGCAGAAAGCATCCGGTACCGTAAGTATTCTTTGCCTCTCCCGGTTTGAAGCAGGTCTGCCCGAAAAGAGCTGCCTGCTGGTCTCCGGCAGCGCCCGCTATGACGATCCCGCCTCCGAAAAGATCAGCCACCGTCTCTCCGTATATCCCGCTGGAAGGCTTAACTTCCGGAAGCATAACCTCAGGTATTCCAAGTTCCTCCAGAATCTCTTCATCCCAGCACAGCTTGGAAATGTTGTATAACATTGTCCTGGATGCGTTGGAATAGTCCGTCACATGAACGGCTCCTCCTGTGAGTTTCCATATAAGCCAGGTCTCGACAGTTCCAAACAAAAGCTTTCCTTCTTCAGCTCTTCTTTTGGCCCCCGGAACATTCTCCAGTATCCACCGGATCTTTGTGGCACTGAAATAAGGATCTATGACAAGCCCCGTCTTTTCACGGTATTTGTCAGATAATCCTTTCTGTACCAAAGACTCACAGTATTCCGCGGTCCTCCTGTCCTGCCATACTATGGCATGACATATGGGATCTCCCGTTTCCTTATCCCAGACTATGGTGGTCTCCCTCTGATTGGTAATGCCTATGGCTGCGATATCTTCCGCCCTTGCATTCACCTTTGACACGGCTTCCGATGCCACGGCATACTGTGTCAGCCAGATCTCATTCGCATCGTGCTCCACCCATCCCGATTTTGGAAAATACTGGGTAAACTCCTTTTGGGCTATGGATACGATCTCTCCATTCTCATTGAACAGGATGCACCTGTTGGATGTGGTTCCGGCGTCAAGCGCCATAATATATTTTGCCATCCGTCCCCCCTATTATGTCCGGCTGATCCCGGATCACAGCTTTTGCCACACTAAATATATGCTTCGTTTTACTCTTCAAATCCAAACTTATAGGACAGATTCAAAGCATCCCTGACCTCGATAATATCCTTTTGAACAGACTTGCTTAAGGGAACTCCCTTTTCCTTTCGCTCGAGCCAAACCATATATTCCTTTTCACCGGCGGTATATATCCTGTCACATCCGGGAGCCTTCTTTGACGCACGAAGCGCCCTGCATATATCTCCCGCGATCTTCTTAAATGTCTCTCTTCCGCAGAAAGCATCGGGATCCACTACAAAGAAGAAATGTCCTAAATGATACATGGCAGGCTTTCCGTTCTCGTCCACACCTGTCAAAGCCTTCATGAACTGCCCTCCGGCAAGTGCCGCAGACAGGATCTCCACCACTGCCGCATATCCGTATCCCTTGTAGCCTGCGAGCTCGTCTCCTATACCGCCTAAAGGTGCCAGCGCTGCCGTTCCGTCCACAAGAGCTTTCAAGATTTCCTCACTGTCAGTCATAGCCTCACCCTTTTCCGATACAACGGTTCCAGCCGGCGTGGGCTTACCTTCCCTTGCGTAATACTCGATCCTGCCCCTCTGCACTATGGATGTGGCGCAATCCAGACAGAATGGAAATTCCTCATCTGTAGGAAGGGAAAATGTCAGGGGATTTGTTCCCATCATATTCTCCACACCATAGGTCGGTGCGATGGATGGTCTGGCATTCGTACCCGTGATGCCTATCATCCCCTCTTTTGATGCCATGGTGGTCCAGTATCCCGCTATTCCGTAGTGTGTGGAATTCCTGATGGCTCCGCCCGCCATACCGTATGTTTTGGCTTTGTCGATGAGCATCTCCATCATCTTATGGGCAGCCACCATTCCCATTCCGTCATGTGCATCCATCACAACGGTGGTTGGGGTCTCCTTTACGATCTCCACATTCGTAACAGGCAAAAGAGTTCCCTTTTTGATCCTGTCTATATAGATCGGCTTAAAACGGTTGCAGCCGTGACTCTCGATACCTCTCCTGTCCGACTCCAGCAGCACGTCTGTGCATATCTCTGCGTCCTCCTTCGGAACACCATACCCCACAAAAGCATCTGTCAGAAAATCTTTCATCTGATCCCATGAAGCATAAAAACGATCATCCATGTCTTTCACCCTCCCATTGTTCGTCACGGGCAATATTGCCCTAAATCACTAATATTCATAGTACAAAACCTTTTGTAGCAAGTCAAGGTGAATCATGTTACAATACAGTTACTGTGGTTACTATTCACAGTTATCTTAATGTGTATCCCGGCTCGACCACATACATACACCCTGCTGTTCGTGTGTGCTTCCCTTCGTCGCGGGGTTCACGCGTATACATATTTGTGAACTGCGTGTGACTTTCGCTTCGCTCACTCACACTCGTTCACAACCGTATGCATACGCTTACTTTTATCAAAAACTGACAGCTATGGCCCCTTGCTCGGGCAAGCACAATCTCACATCAGTGCATATGTATGTGATCGTGCCTCACCTACCTAATTGGCTGTGAATAGTAACTTACTGTGAATAAAAAGATTTGAAGTTCACCAACGGAGGTTCAAAATGAAAGAAACAAGCTACATATACAATTCCGGATCCGACGGGTTGCCGCTGTCCGTTTTCAGGACAGAACCCGACGCAACATCTGATATAAAAGGCATAGTCCAGCTGGTCCACGGTATGAATGAATACAAGGAGCGCTATCTTCCGTTCATAAAATATCTGACAGATCATGGCTATATCACCGTGATACATGACCACCGCGGACATGGTCACAGTATAAGATCGAATGATGATCTGGGATATTTTTATGAGGGCGGATACAGGGCACTGGTCGAAGACATCCATGAGATCACCCTGGATATAAAGGAATATGCACAAAACCTCACGGGAAAGAACGATCTTCCGCTGATACTCTTCGGACACAGCATGGGATCTTTAGCTGTAAGATGTTACATCAGACAATATGACTCCGATATCGACAAACTCATCGTCTGCGGCTGTCCCTCATATAACTCAGCCGCAAAACCGGGTCTTCAGCTGGTTAAGCTTTTCAAAAAAATAAAGGGAGAGCGCAACAGGAGCATGTTCATAGCAGGTCTTGTGATGGGAACTTACGAAAAAAGATTCAAAAAAGAGGGCGTTCCCCATTCCTGGATCAACTCCGATCTCGAGTCAGTAAAGGCCTACGGTGCCGACCCTCTGTGCAACTATCTCTTCACTCTGAACGGATTTGAAAACCTGGTACGGCTTACAATCCTCACTTACACCGACGGAGGATATGCCATGAATAATCCGGAACTGCCCATAAGGTTCTATTCAGGCGCCGACGATCCCTGCGCAGTAAACGAAAAAGCATTTAATGCCGCCGTTGAACTCCTGAAAAAGCAGGGCTACACCAATGTAAGCGGCAAAATGTATGAGAACATGAGGCATGAGATACTGAACGAGCCGGAACACACTAAGGTATTCGAGGATATCATGCAGTTCATACAAGCATGATCTTATATGTCACTCACAGGTCATGCAGGATCATATCGCAGCTCACCCGCATTTTCCGGTCGGCTCTGCTGATATCTTCTCTTATGTGACTCTGTAAAATAAAAAATCCGTCCGAATCATATCAATTCAGGACGGATTTTATTTTGATCATAAAACAGATAACATCCACATCTCAATATGTGTCACGTGATGTCTGTATCAACACAGCACTTCTTTTATGTTCGACAAAATCTCATCTTCCTTGAAGGGCTTGTTGATGAAGCGCTTAGCTCCCACCTTCAGGGCTTTGATCAGCTTATCCTGCTGGCCCGCTGCCGTTATCATGATGGCCTTTGCGTTAGGATCGACTGCTAAGATGGCTTCAAGAGCCTCAAGGCCGTCTTTCTTGGGCATTGTGATATCCAACGTCACTACATCAGGCTTGCATTTCGAATAAGCCTCGACGCCTTCCTCTCCGTCAGAAGCCTCGCCAACCACAGCATATCCTGCGTTTTCCAGTATGTTCCTCAGCATGATCCTGGACATTCTGGAATCGTCCACTATGAGTATCTTACCCTTAGCATCTCCTGCCACTGCGCTCTGGGCGAATGTGGTCTTTCCAGCGCTCTCAGGTGTCTCACCGGCAGTGAAATCACTGTTCACCGCGATTATAAGATCCGTTCTCTTATCTTCAATATACAGCGGCAAAACATAGAAATCGCCCACTGCCTTCTGTCCCTTAAATCCGAGAGGCGGCTCCATATCTACGTTTGTCCCGTTCTTGGAAAGCTCTGTAGCGAAAATACCTGCCGTCACGTTGATGAACTCTCCCACCGCATCATAAACATCATATGTAACTCTATCCATATCACTGTGTGAAAAGCCGTTAGCCACGCGTAAAAATCCGCCATTGTCATTCTCTTCAGCAACAGCCACGAACATTGAAGCATCTCCGGAGAGTTCCTGATAAGCGAGATGTGCATAGGGCAGCTCCTTTACGTGAGAAGCCTTGCCGATATAGTAGTCTCTCGTGACAAAACGCATAATGTTGCGGACCACAAGAGAAGCCAGTTCCCTGATATACGGCTTGGAAGTTACCACAAACAGAGGCATCAGCCTGTCGATATCATCCGACTTTAAGGCCTCAAGTTCATCATCCGAAAAACCGGAATCCTTCTGGAAAGCCTTTAACAGCATATCCACATCCTTGGTATTAAGACCTGTGGTCTCCGTCAAAAGCTGTACAAACTGCATATAGGAATCGCCCTGTTTTGACAGCAGGCCTTCCATCTGATCCTTAGTCAATAAGCCCTTCTCGATGGCGATGTCGCCGAAACGCTTATCCAGCTGGCGCTGCAGAGAGTTTATCTCCTCGACCTGCTCTTCCGTCAGCAGCCCGTCAGCAACAGCTATGGTACCCAGCTTAACCCTGACCGAAAGCTGTTTGTCCAGGATCATGCGATACGCATCCTCCTTGATGACTGACTTTTCCACCAAATACCTTCCAAATAACTGACCAAACATTTTTAACCCTCCCTTTTACAGTACATTTTATATAAACTCACCTTAAGATCTCCTCCACCGTGGAAATCGTGCTGAAGGTACCTTCGTACTCAGATATAATATATTTCATCTGCTGCATCTCAAAATAGTTGATATAACAGATCAGCATTTTATTCTCACCTGCTATGGCACCGTAAGAATTGATGATGGTGCAGGTCTTATTGAGCCTTTTCTTGATCTCTTTGATGATCCCGTCAGGATCCTTGGTGATGATGGTGACCTGTTTAACGGACTCAAAATGATCCGTGAAATGATTGATAACGGATGTTGCCACCACATATACCAAAAGGCTCATGAGAGCCGCATTTCTGTTAATCAGAAGAAATACCGCCGCATACACACATGCGTTAAATATCAGCAAAATATACGTCAGACTGAAGCTTCTGCCGGTCTTGTCTGCAACGATACGGATCAGTATATTGGCAAATATCTCCGATCCGTCGATGCAACCGCCAAACCGCAGTATTATGGACAAACCCGCACCCAAAAGTGCTCCGCCGAATGCCACAGCCAGGAAGTGCTCCGTGTTGAGCTCAAATGGTATCTTCTCGAAAATCTCAAGTCCCAGAGTATAAAAGATCAATCCTATCAACGCCTTTATGCCGAAATGTTTTCCCAGAAAGAAAACACCCGCTATCAAAAACGGAATGAATATCAACAGCACGCACAGGGAAAGATTAAAGCCTGTCAGCTTGTTGATGATGATGGCGATACCCGCCGTACCGTAGTCGATGGCGTCATTGGGTATCAGTATGCATATTACCGAAAAACTGGCCATCAGCGAACCTATAGCTATCATAAGTGCCGATATGAAATTATCCGCTATCATGGAGGCAAGCTTTTTGGTACTGCGCTTTATAACACCGTCCTGACGAACGGACTGTTCTTCTGTTTGATTGATCTCGTTTTTAGTATTAGTATTATCGGACATCTGTTAAAAATACCTGTCATAAACCGGATAAAAATCCTCTGCACTGAAAGCGCCTGCATCCGTGATATCAACGGTTGCCCAGCGTTCCTCTATCAGTCTTCTGTCAACCTTGCGCTCATATTCGTCGTACACTTTATCAAAGGCTTCCTTGTGGCGGTTATCGGATATCGCCTTTTTATTGGCCTCGGAAAGCTCCTCGTCATATTTGGAAACACAGCAGAAAAAGTAGTAACCCCCTGCAGCATCCACCCTCTCACTGACCTCTCCGTCATCCAGGGCAAATATCACCTTCTCTATATCCTCTGTGAAATCTCCTCTGTACACATTCAGTGTGATCTCATCCGCCTCATTATAACTTGCGGCAGTGACAGCAAAATCAGCACCTGCTGCCAGTTCCTCACCAACCTGACCTGCCTTGTCCTCATCCTCCACGAATATCTGTCTCACACGCACTACTCTGGCTTCATCATCACTGACCTCTGTGGAAACACCCTCGGTAATATGCTCATAGACCTTATCGGATACCGCCAGAAGCTCATAAAGCTTTGAGATCTCATCTATAGTGATATCAAGATAATCTATAGTCTCTTCGCTCAGCTTTGTCACCAGCTCAACAGCGGCAGATGAAGCAACCGATCTGTCTATATCCGACAGCTCTATACCGTAATCCGCAGCTATCTCATTCATAACACACAGTCTTGCGCACTGTGAGAGTGTGAGATCCCTGATGTATTTTGAAAGCTCCGCTTCTGTCCTCATAGCGGCTGCCTCGGAAATATCAATACCGTATATATCGCCGTAGGTATCCCTGTTTGACAGCATCAAAAGCTTAAGCATCGCTCTGGTGCACTCAGTGTCCTCCACGGTAAAAACAACATTTTCCGGGATAGGCGTAGTGAACACCACGATCTCCTCGCCCTTTTCACCGCATGCAGAAAGGCTCCCCGCCATCATAACAGCCGCCATCAAAAGAGCCGGAATCCTCTTATATAATTTCATCATAACGATCAACCTTCAACATAAAGATATCTGCCGTCCGGCAGGCAAAAAACCTCTGACTGCTCTGTCAGCTCATCATCTGACATACCGGAAATATCCATGCCCATCTCATCCAAATATTCACGCAGCTCATCCGTACTGTCTAAAGTCACTGCCATGCAGTCCTCCAGAAAATCAGCCGCCTCATCGAGAGTTTCGGCTACAGGCTTTGAAAAGAGCTGTTTCTGATTATTATAAAAGTATTCAACTGCCAATTCGTCCAAATCCATGGTAACCTCCAAGAAGTAGTGCGTATTCTTTTATAACTATACAACATTAAGCCCGGTTTGTACAACCATTTTCTTATCGAATTAACGGTCTGTTGTCTATTTGCACACTCCTAACCCACAAATGGGATCCGTATGGATCTTCCCAGCCTGAAGGAATAAATATACAATCCTGCTACAGGTTTTCCGGTAGCTTTGGACAGAGCCTCCCCATACAGTTCCAGCTGTCTGTGGTATCTGTCGATGAAATCGGAATCCTCCGAAAGACTGTCCGTTTTATAGTCCACCACCACTATGCCGTCATCGCGGATAAAATATGCATCTATGATACCCTGAACCAGTATAGTCTCCTCAGTCTCGATATCAGGATAGATTTCTTTTGCAGGAAGCTCCATCACGAAGGGCGCCTCACGTTTCAGTGTTCCGGCGACTCCTGCCTTTCCCATCTCATGACCAAGCTCCGATCTTAAGAAAACACAGATGCGGTCGAGATTGATGGAATCTGCGGCATCCCTGTCCATAAGTCCCTCGTCACATATGTTTTTGATCTGATCTCTCAGAGATGATGCATACAAAGACTCGTCCTCAGGCAGGGCACTGTAATCGATCAGCTCCATAAACCTGTGGACGGATGTTCCGTATGCGGCGCCGCGCCCCTCCGTTTCATTCTCCTCTTTCACGGCAAATTTCGGGGTATATCTCTTTTTCTCCTGTTTGATCAGCTCGTCCGCGCCATCCTCATACATCTGTTTTTCATAATCCGGCTTTTTGACCTCGGATACCGACACCTTCTGGCGCAGACGTATCTCCTGCAGATGAGGATATTCAAAAGATATCCTCTCTCTTATCTCATCCGTGAGCTCATTTCCTTTAGCTCCCATGGATAACACAAATGCTGTATCGAGCATCTGTTTTTCCGAACTTTCCTGCCCGCTCTTTTTAAGACTGCCCGACGTATATTCCACTATGTCGAAAACATCTTTTCTCGACCTTGCCACCGGTTCTATCCAATCCGCAAAACAATTTGCGTTCAAAACATCAAAATCCGTGATCCCCCGGGTATCCTCATCATCCGCACGCTTATCCGCCGGTCTCACGGGGCCTGCTATTATAAGCTTTTCCTCGGCCCTCGTCATAGCCACATATAAGACCCTCATCTCCTCTGCCTTCTGCGATCTGTCCGTGATCTCGCCGATCAGCTCACTGAGTATGTTCTGATACTTTACCCTCTTTTTTGTATTTATTGCGCATATGGCAGCACCGTATTTTTCACTGCATTTGAGAGTGGCCCTGCTGTCGGATCTGCTGAACTTCGAATCGGTACCGGCCAGTATCACCACAGGAAACTGCAGTCCCTTGCTCTTGTGAATGGTCATGATGCGCACAACATCATCCTCCTCCGACACGTTACCGGCCTCACCGTAATCCATCTGATAGGTACGCATCTGTCTTATGTGACGCACAAATCTGAAAAGACCTCCCGCCGTGCTCTCATCATATTTGGAAGCGAGATTTATCAGCATGTCTACATTTGCGACACGTCTTTTCCCCGCGGGTTTTGCGGAAATAAGATCCCTGTAGCCGTTGTCTTCTATCAGAAGTTCTATAAGATCCCTGACGTTTGTATCATGCGCAGCTCTCCTGTATTTTTGCAGCATTTCAATGAAAGCCTCAAGGCTGCGGCGATTCTTTTCGTCTTCGCCCTCTTTGATATATAGGCATATTTCATCGAAAAGACCGGTCTTAACCGCCTTTTCGCGGGCGAATATCCTGACCTTGGCAAGTTCTTTCGGCTCCATCCGTCCAAAGGGTGAGACAAGCGCACCATACAAAGGGATGTCCACCAGAGGATTGTCTATAACCTCCAGCATTGTGATTATATCCTTGATCTCCGTCTCGGAAAAATAGCCTGTATCCCTTGTCATATGGGAATTGATACCGGCATCGGCCAGCACCCTCATCAATACATCCCCGCTTTTCTTGAAGCTTCTGCCCAGTATTGCTATATCACTGTTCTTAAACAGCGGTTCACCCTTCTCATCCCTGAGTGCCTTCAGCTCTAAGATGCGGTTTGCGATCATTCTCGCTTCAAATGTCAGCTTATCTCTCTCCGCAGGATCATCACAATCGTCTGTACCGGTTTCAGAGTCCTCTTCACCGGTATCCGCTCCCTGCTCATCCACATATCCCAGCAGAAGTTCCGTCCTTCTGAAAGCAGCCCTGTTATCGGGGAAATCATCATTTCCCTGATAAAGTCTCGCCTCATCATCATAATCGATCTTCGCCGTATTCGACTTCATAATACACTCAAAAACAGCATTGGTACTGTCCAGAACATCATGGTCGCTTCGATAGTTTTTGCTCAGCACAATGCGTTTTTTATCATTTGAGGGATCCGAATACTCCCGCTCCTTGTCTAAAAAGATCTCAGGTTTTGCAAGACGGAATCCGTATATGCTCTGCTTGACATCTCCCACCATAAATCTTTTGCAGTGACCGTCTGATGCCTCGGATATGCGGGACAGAATAGTCTCCTGAACATCATTGGAATCCTGATATTCGTCTATCATGACCTCCCTGAATTTCCTGCCGAATGCGCAGGCAATCGGATTCGCGGCCGGGCCGTCCGAATCCTTTTCCTCATGAGTCAGTATGTCCAGTGCAAAATGTTCAATGTCCGAAAAACTGTACATCTTGCGTTTCTTTTTTTCACGCATCAGGTTCTCTGTGTATGCTATCGCAAGCCTTGAAAGCGCTTCCACTAAAGGCTTTGCTTTTTTAAGACCGGCTTTCTGCCTTGCGGGACTCACGGAAAAGAATTTATTCCTGATCTTTTCAACCGGTGTTTTGGCATTGTCCCTTATATTTTTGGCTTTTGCTTTAAGCTCGTCATCCACGTCCTTCGGTCTTTTCCTGCTGATATCCATAAAAAGCTTCGGTACCGATATAAGTTCATATATCTTTGAATATGTGTCCGCATTCAACAGGGAATCCACCATGGCAATATCAGACTCAAAATTCTCTATATAGTGATAAGGTCCTCCATCAAGCTTACAGATATCAAGACC
>JAEEGL016376971.1_pt1 | contig 15541 bp, 8 predicted proteins | sample 9134231 | NCBI WGS metagenome assembly JAEEGL01 (sample SAMN16246548, study PRJNA631951) | gut metagenome | biome: gut microbiome; feature: rumen; material: fiber-attached | host: Bos | place: Iran: Karaj | collected 2018-10
AAGCCTTTTTGCCCACCGGAGAGTTCACGATGAGCTGTACCTCCCCGTTGGTGATCATATCGTAGATATTGGGTCTTCCTTCGTAGATCTTCTTTACCGCTTCGGAAGGAACCCCTGCTTTCTCCAGTGCTTCGTGATTGCCGCTGGTGGCGATGATCCTGAAGCCGTCTTCCACCAGGCTCTTTGCGATGGGGATCATCTCTTCCTTATCCTTGTTGTTCACGGAGATCAGTACCGTGCCCTCCAGGGGAAGCTTGCTCTGAATGGCCTCCTGAGCCTTAAAGAAGGCTTCGCCGTAAGACTTGGACAGTCCCAGTACTTCTCCGGTGGAACGCATCTCGGGTCCCAGTACCGGATCCACTTCCGGGAACATATTGAAGGGGAAGGCTGCTTCCTTTACGCCGTAATAAGGGATGTTCTGATCCTTTAAGTCCTTAAGGGGCGAGGTCCGTCCCGTCAGTTCCGAAGTGATGATGTCCGTTGCAAGAGGCACCATCCTGATATTGCAGACCTTGGATACCAGGGGTACCGTACGGGAGGCTCTGGGATTGGCTTCCAGCACGAAGACCCTGCCGTTCTCGATGGCATACTGCATGTTCATAAGGCCGCGGACATGCATCTCCTCCGCGATCTTTCTGGTATATTCCTTGATGGTCTTCACATTTTCCTCACTGATATGCACGGAGGGAATGATGCAGGCCGAATCGCCGGAATGAACCCCCGCAAGCTCGATATGCTCCATGACCGCGGGAACGAAAGCATGGGTTCCGTCGGCGATGGCATCCGCCTCGCACTCCAGGGCGTGATTCAAAAATCTGTCGATGAGGATGGGACGGTCGGGGGTGACACCCACCGCCGCATTCATATATTCCGCCATGGACTCGTCATCATAGACCACTTCCATGCCCCGTCCTCCCAGGACGTAGGAAGGGCGCACCATAACGGGATAACCGATGCCGTTGGCGATCTTCACCGCTTCCTCTACCGTGGTGGCCATACCGGATTCCGGCATGGGGATCCCCAGTTTGTCCATCATGGCCCGGAACTGGTCTCTGTCTTCCGCCAGATCGATGACGGCGGGAGAGGTTCCCAGGATCCTGACTCCGTTCTTTTCCAGGGATGCGGCAAGGTTCAAGGGTGTCTGACCACCGAACTGGGCAATGACGCCCAGAGGCTTTTCCTTGTTGTAGATGCTCAGTACGTCTTCCAGAGTCAGAGGCTCAAAGTAGAGCTTGTCGGAAGTATCGTAGTCCGTGGATACCGTTTCCGGGTTGCAGTTCACGATGATGGTCTCAAAGCCCAGCTTCTTAAGAGCCATGGCTGCATGAACACAGCAGTAGTCGAATTCGATGCCCTGACCGATACGGTTGGGACCGCCGCCCAGGATCATGACCTTCTTTTTGTCCGTGTTCACCGGATTCTTATCCTCGGAGTTGTAGGTGGAATAGTAATATGCGCTGTTCTCGGTGCCGGAAACATGAACCCCTTCCCAGCATTCCGTCACGCCCAGGCTCTCCCGCTTGTTGCGGATCTCATCCTCGGAGACGTCAAGCAACATGCTTAAGTATCTGTCGGAGAAGCCGTCCTTTTTGGCTTTGGTCAGTGCTTCGTCGGAAGGAAGGGAGCCCTTGCCGGTCATCAGTGCTTCTTCTTCCTCCACCAGTTCCTTCATCTGGTTCAGGAAATAGAGTTTGATCTTTGTGATCTCATGGATCTCTTCCGGTGTGGCGCCTTTGCGCAGCGCCTCATAGATCTCGAAATACCGGTTGGAATTGGGAGTTGCAAGAAGTCTTAAAAGATCCTCTTTGGAAAGCTCGTGGAAATTCTTTGCAAAGCCCAGGCCGTATCTGCCGTTCTCCAGGGAACGGATGGCCTTCTGGAAGGCTTCCTTGAAGTTCTTGCCGATACTCATGACTTCGCCTACGGCGCGCATCTGGGTACCCAGCTTATCCTCCACGCCCTTGAACTTCTCAAAGGCCCAGCGGGCGAACTTGATCACCACATAATCTCCGTCCGGTACGTATTTGTCCAGTGTCCCGTATTTACCGCAGGGAATATCATGAAGGGTAAGCCCCGTTGCCAGCATGGCGGAAACCAGGGCGATGGGGAAGCCCGTAGCCTTGGAAGCAAGAGCCGAAGAACGGGAGGTTCTGGGGTTGATCTCGATAACGATGATCCGGTCGCTTACGGGATCATGGGCGAACTGTACGTTGGTACCGCCGATGACCTGTACCCTGTCAACGATCTTGTAGGCCTGTTCCTGCAGCCTCTTCTGCACTTCTTCGGAAATGGTGAGCATGGGAGCGGAACAGAAGGAATCTCCCGTATGAACTCCCATGGGATCGATGTTCTCGATAAAGCAGACGGTGATCATATTGCCGTCGGCATCCCGGACCACCTCAAGTTCCAGTTCTTCCCAGCCCAGGATGGACTCTTCCACCAGGACCTGTCCCACCAGGGAAGCCTGCAGGCCTCTGGCGCAGACGGTACTCAGTTCGTCTCTGTTATATACCAGGCCGCCGCCGGCACCTCCCATGGTGTAGGCGGGACGCAGTACCACGGGATAACCCAGTTTGTCCGCGATGGCCAGGGCTTCGTCCACGGAATAAGCCACTTCCGAACGGGCCATCTCGATCCCCAGACTGTCCATGGTATGTTTGAATTCGATCCGGTCCTCGCCGCGCTCGATGGCATCCACCTGCACGCCGATGACCTTGACGCCGTATTTTTCAAGGACTCCGGCCTTATTCAGTTCCGCACATAAATTAAGACCGGACTGTCCCCCCAAATTCGGAAGCAGGGCATCTGGTCTTTCCTTGGCAATGATGCGTTCGAGCCTGTCCACGTTCAAAGGCTCGATATAGGTAACATCGGCGGTCTCCGGATCCGTCATGATCGTGGCAGGATTGGAATTGACGAGCACGATCTCGTAACCCAGTTTCCGGAGGGCTTTGCAGGCCTGTGTTCCGGAGTAATCAAACTCGCAGGCCTGACCGATGATGATCGGTCCCGATCCGATGATCAAAACTTTGTGAATATCTGTTCTTTTCGGCATTTTAGTTACCTCCTGCCATCTATGGATCTGAAAATTCTCAAACTGATTTATTTTATCATTACAAAAATATCAGCGTCAATGAAATGCAGGGAAAACGGATGCTATTTTAATCTTCCTTCAGGCTCTCCACCCGGAGCACCTCAAAGCCTTCGGCTTTTCCTTTTAATTTCACCGTATCTCCCAGGGAGGTGACGGTCAATCTGTCACCCAGGGCATCCGCTACGGCGCGGCTCACATAGACCGTTCCGCCGGGAGCATTGGCCTCCAGTCTGGCGGAAGTGTTCACCGTATCTCCGATGGCGGTGTAGTCCATATGCCGTTCCGCACCCATGTTGCCCACGACGGCGGGTCCGAAGTGCACGCCCACACCTACCCGGAGTTCCTCTCCGATCTCTTCCTTCAGTTCCTCGGATACCCGTTTTGCGCCCTCCACGATCCCCAGGGCGGTCCTGACCGCGAAATACACGGGATCCTCGCAGGGAAGAGGCGCTCCCCAGAATGCCATCATGGCATCTCCCACGAACTTGTCCAGGGTTCCGTGGTTTTCTTCCACACAGGTACTTGCCATGGTCAGGTATTTGTTCAGGATCCGTACCACGGTCTCGGGATCCAGACGTTCCGACATGGTGGTAAAGCCTCTGACATCCACAAAGAGTACGGCGATATCCAGCACCCGGCCTCCCAGTCCCAGGGAGTCGCTGCCTTCCTTCAGGATCTCACGGACGATCTCCGGAGCCACATAACGCTCGAAGGTCTTGGTCACCCGGCGTTTCTCGATAGCGGAACGCACATAGCGGATGGCGATGGAAGCAAGATAGGATAAAAGCACGGCCAGAGGGATCCAGAAAGGATGGATGATCCATCCGGCACGGTACAGGAGAACGGAAGCTGCCACGGAGGCAGCAAGCACGCCCAGACTCACGATGGAGGAGGCCATCAGTTTCCGGTTCAGACAGAACCAGAGCACAAAGAACATGACCGCAAAAAGGATCAGGGCCTGGAGCAGATCCGGAAGGTCTTTTTTATATTCCTGCCGGAGCATGGCCTCGATGGCATTGGCCTGAACCTCGATCCCGTACATCTTCCGGGAGTGATCGATGGGGGTCAGATATTCGTCCTGCAGTCCCGAAGCATAGGGGCCGATGAGGACGATCCTGTCCGCATAGTGATCCGCGGGGATCCTGCCCCCAAGAAGATCCGCGATGGACATGCCTTCGTCGTAGGCGCCCGGCATGCCGGTATAGGAAATGTAGAAATGTCCCCGTTCATCCGTCTCGGGAAGGGCCAGTTCTTCTCCCCTGCTCTTTGCATAAAGGGTGGCAGCCTGTGCCGCCATGGAATAGACCCGTTCGTTGCCGTATTCCTCCCCCGTATCCACATAGAGCACCCCGTGTCTTAAGATCCCGTCCAGATCGTACATGGCGTTGATCTGTCCCTGTACGGTGGCCTTTTTCAGGGCTTCGTAAGGCTCGTCGTAGGCAAAAAGGAGATGATCGGAGGGATGGAGATTGCCGTTTTCATCTTCCACATATCCCGTTCCGAAGGTGGCCGCGGAGGCTGTAACAACGCAGGGCAATCCGGATGCCGCTTCCGCAAGATGGGCGTCGGCTTCCGGCGTAGTCTCACCGGTATAAAGGGTATCGATGGCCACTACGGCAGGCATGTTTTCCGGATCCGATGCCAGGACTTCCAGGGCATTGGCCATGATGTCCCGGGTCCAGGTATGATAGGCCCCCAGTTCTTCCAGGGCATCCTCGTTGATCCCGATGATGATCACGTCTCCCGAGGTTGCCCGGGGACGCTGGTACAGGGCATCCGCCAGAGTCCTGTCGGGAGCCTTGAAAAGTCCCGCCAGACAAAGCAGGGTAAATACAAGGGATGATATCAGAGCCGCGATCAGGATGATCTGCGACGAAGTCAGTTTCTTTTTCATGTTATCGTTCCTTCTTCCAGGCGTTGCTCTCAATGAACAGGGAAAGGATATCCCCGTCCAGTTTTCCTTCTCCCACCATTTCCTTCAGGATGGAAAGGGCTTTTTCCGCCGGCATGGGAGGCTTGTAGGGACGGTCTTCCGCCGTCAGCGCATCATACACGTCGATGATGGTAAGAAGACGGACTTCCCGGGGGATCTGGTCTCCCGCAAGCTGCTTGGGATAGCCGCTGCCGTCAATGAGTTCGTGATGGGAGGATGCCCAGAAGGGTACCTTTTCGTAGACACCCTCGAAATGCATCTTATCCAGCATCCGTCCGGTATAGACCACATGATCCTGCATCTTGCCCCGCTCCGTGGGGGTCAGGGTTCCCTTCTGCACCGTAATGGCGGTGAGTTCCTCGTCATTCAGGAGGGGGATCTGTCTTTTGTCCTCGGTAAGGCACAGGATCTCCGCTGCCTGATGGAGGGCCAGAATGGTATCATCCGGCAGGTAGCCCGCCTTATCGGATCTGTCGATGAGTTCCCAGGCGCTTTCCATCTTTGCGATGTTTTCCCTGGCGGCATCGGCTTCCTCGGGATGCTTGTAGGTACGGAGTTCCTCCAGAAGACAGGCCGTCCGCACCCGGCTGTATACCCGTTCCTTCAGTCCGAAGAGACGGGAAGGTTTATCCATGATCTCCAGCGGGATGATGAGCTTGCCGATATCGTGGAGCCAGACGCTCATGAGGAAGGAGTCCCGCTCCTCCGGAGTGTCGAACCACCCTTTGCCCTGCTCCTCCAGATAATCCAGGAACCGTCCCGCGTACTGCACCATGCTGCGGGTATGATTGGCATTGTAGGTGCTCCTGGCATCCACGGCCTCTACCATGACCTCCACAAAGGAATGGAGGGTCAGCAGTACCTGGTCGGAAAGTCTGCGGTTGGTGAGGGATACGGCGGCCAGAGAGGAAAGGGCCATGATGATCTCTTCTTTTTCCTTTGCAAAAGGAATGACACTTCCGTCAGGTCCCAGGGCATTGATGAGCTGCAGCACTCCCAGCACCTCTCCCCTGTCGTCCTCCATGGGGAGCACCAGCATGGATTGGGTCCGGTAATTGTTGATGGCGTCGTATTTCCGGGCGCCGGAAAAATCGTATTCCGTGGATTCGTAGACATCCGCCACGTTGATCCGCTTTTTGTCGAGGGCCGCACAGGCACTCACATATTCCCGGGTCAGAGGCACCGGCGGCAGGTTGTTGGTCCTGCTCACCACCTCCTCATCCGGAGGCCCGGATCCGATATAGGTATCATGGAAATATAAAAAATCCCCCTGTTTCAGATACAGGGTTCCGCCGTCGGAGTTACAGATCACCATGGCCTCCCGAAGGATCCGGTCCAGCAGCCGGTCCGTATCCTTTTCCGCGGATAGGGCTATGGCGATATCGATCAGTTTGTCAGCCGAATAGTTCATCAAAGTGTGATCCCCTCTTTTGCACGCGCAAAATGCGCTCCGTGTTTCCGTGCCTCCTCATCCAGTTTTAACATCACCTCGTCCGTATGGTACGGATCGTGATGGATAAAGATCAGTTCCTCCGCCCCGCATGCTTCCCGGAGGCGGTATCCGTCGGAGGCGGTGGAGTGACCGAACCCCCGGTGTGTTTCATATTCCTCATCCGTATACTGAGCATCGTAAAAAAGGATCTTTGCCCCTTTTGCAAATTCCGCAAGACGAGCGTCGGACTCCGGCGTGTGCTCATAGTCCGTGGCATATACGATGCTCTTGTCCCCCCGGGTCAGCTTATAGATCGCAGCCCCGCCGGGATGGGAGCCCAAAATGGCTTCCGCTTTCACATCCCCCAGCATCAGGGGTCCGTGAAACTCTGTAGGATGAACGGCCCCGGGAAAGTCTCCGATCCCCACCGGCCACAGCGGCGGGCATAAGAACCGGGCGATCTGTTCTCCCACGGAAAGACCGTCGTAACGCATCCCGTAGATGCTGATATTCTGTTTCGGGTCATAAAGGGGCGTGAAAAAGGGAAGTCCCAGCAGATGGTCGATGTGGGGATGGGAAAGCAGGACGGAGATCTGCCGCCCCTTTAAGTCGGGGGCGTCCATGATGCCTGTGCCGGCATCCAGAAAGATGGCACGGTCACCTGCTTCGTAAAGCACGCAGGAGGTTGCGCCGCCGAACACTGCGGTATCCGCACCGTCCGTCGGGATCGAGCCCCGCGCTCCGAGTATGGTGATCCTGATGCTCTCCGTCTGATCCATGACCTTTACTCCCACATGCTGCTATTTTATCAAAAGGGGGGTGGGGGTTCAAGGGGGGGGGGGGGAAGGCCAAGATCTCTCTGCGCGAAAAAAGGGGGTGTTCTTCTGAACACCTCCTTTTATCGTGCAGAGAAAGGGACTTGAACCCTCATGATATTGCTATCACACGGACCTGAACCGTGCGCGTCTGCCAATTCCGCCATCTCTGCTTATTCATTTTTCACGACGCCCACGGTTATCACCGTGCCGCGTCTGCCTGCGATTGGCCCTTCGGGCCAATGGCCTTGAATTCCGCCATCTCTGTCAGATGACTTGAATTCCGCCATCTCAGGCGAACCGCCCTACTCCCTGTTGCGCCTGGAAAGAAGTTCCGCGGCGCCCCGGTACAGGGCCTGGATCTCATCCCGGAAGGAACGTTGCAGGCTCCTGAATTCCTCTTCGGCATGATCACCATATATATCTATAAACGATTTGACGATTTTTTGCAAGGCTTTTTTTGTATCTTCATCCAAATCCGCCAGATATGCCTTTGCACCGCTGATGCTTTCACGCAGATCGTTCCTGATATCGAAGACATTTTTGGCATCGGAGGCGGTCAGCACATCATAGACCGTATCGATGAAGGTTCCGATCTCCTCGTCCGACAGGGAGAGGATCCATTCGTTCAGGGCCTTGTCCGCCACCTTCTTGGCATTTTTCATGCCTTCCGCGCGGAGGAACATCCCTTTTTCCGACTTCCAGGTGTAGGCATTGTGCTGGAGATTCCCGATGCGCCAGCAGTCCACCACCTCGTAGTCGTCGTCCGTATCCAGAATGATCCCCACCGCCGAGGAACGGGGAATGTATTTCCGGATCCTGTCCCGGATGCTCCGGTAACCGTCGTTGTCAAGGACCTCCGGCCGGAAACCGGGGCCGTCGTGATTAAAGATGGTCTCGATCCTGTCCCGTACCTCTTCCGAAGCACTCATGGCGGCATAGACCGCCAGGTTCCCGCCCTTGGAATGTCCGCCGGTATAAAGGGTTCCCGTAGTGCTCTCGGCTGCTTTTTCCAGATAGGAGACCGCCAGTTTCTGGGATCCCGTGGGCCTTGAATAGGCCAGTTTCATGTCTTCCTTCCATCCGATGAGGCTTGCGTCGGTCCCCCGGAACGCCACATAACGCATGCCCTTGGCAAACTGATAGGTCACCGCGGAAAACTGGGTGTCCGTCTCCTCGTCATTCACGTTCTCATAGAAACTGATCCGCATGGATCCGAACCGAGAGGACATGGATACGGCGTCAAAAAGCTCCCTGTTTTCCTCCTTGTACCAGTAGCCCTCAAAGAGTTCCTCCATCCGGGCATCGAAGCGGATCATCTCCACGGGAGAGCCCAGAGGATCCTCAAAGCCGTTGACAAAGGGCCCGTAATTGAGGTAGGACAGCTGGCAAAGCACCAGGGAATCCGCCTCACAGAAGGGCATGGCGTCAAAGGTACGGTTTCCGTATTCTTTTACGTAGGTAATGATGTTATTGATCATGAATTTTCCGGAAGATCCAGTTTGATATGCACATCCTTAAGCTGCTGTTCGGATACCTCCGAAGGGGCTCCCATCATCACATCCTGAGCCGTCTTGTTCATGGGGAAGGGAATGATCTCACGGATGCTGTCTTCTCCCGCGATGAGCATCACCATACGGTCCACACCGGGAGCGATGCCGGCGTGGGGAGGCGCACCATAGCAGAATGCGTTGTACATGGCGGGGAATTTGGCTTTCACATCCTCTTCTCCCAGGCCCACGATGCTGAAAGCCTTGACCATGATCTCGGGATCGTGGTTCCGCACCGCACCGGAGGAGAGTTCCACACCGTTCACCACCAGGTCATACTGATAAGCGTTGATAGAAAGAGGATCTTCGTTGCAGAGGGCTTCCATCCCGCCCTGGGGCATGGAGAAGGGATTGTGACAGAATTCCAGTTCCCCGGATTCCTCTCCGATCTCGTACATGGGGAAGTCCACGATCCAGCAGAATTCGTAGCATTCCTTTTCCATATGTCCTTCGCAGGCTTCTCCCAGGAAGGTCCTTAAGGTGCCTGCTGCCTTCAGGGCTTCCAGATGAGTGCCTGCGGACAGTCCCACAAAATCTCCTTTGTTCAGGGAAAGGGCACTGATGACACTTTCTTTTTTCTCCTGCAGGAACTTGGAGATCCCTCCCACAAGTTCCCCGTTTTCATCCATGCGGAACCAGTAGGTCTTTGCCCCGCAGCGGACTTCCACATCCTCCACCAGCTTGTCGATCTGCTTTCGGGTCAGTTTAAAATCGGATACCTTAACCGCTTTTACCTCTTTGTCCTTAAAGGGATCAAAGCCGCAGTCCGAAAGAAGATCCGTCACATCCTCCACCGTCAGATCGATCCGAAGGTCCGGCTTGTCGGAACCGTACTTTTCCATGGCTTCTTTATAAGGGATCCGCACAAAAGGCGCTTTGGAGGCCTTGCGGTAGAGTCCGTATTTTTCGAATACCGGAGGAAGCACGTCTTCGATCACCGCAAATACGTCCTCCTGGCTGGCAAAGGCCATTTCCATATCCAGCTGATAAAATTCTCCGGGAGAACGGTCGGCTCTGGCATCCTCGTCACGGAAGCAGGGTGCGATCTGGAAATACCGATCAAAGCCCGAGGTCATGAGCAGCTGCTTGAACTGCTGGGGTGCCTGGGGCAGGGCATAGAATTTCCCCGGATGATTCCGGGAAGGTACCAGATAGTCTCTGGCTCCCTCGGGAGAAGAACAGGTCAGGATCGGCGTGGTGATCTCCAGGAAATCGTGAGCCGTCATGGCTGCCCGGAGGTCCGCCACGATCTTCGACCGCAGGATGATCCTGTCTTTTACCGCGGGATTCCTCAGATCCAGATAGCGGTACTTTAAGCGCACCGCCTCATCCGCTTCCTTTGACCGGTTGATCTCAAAGGGCAGTTCGTTGTAAATGCATTTGCCCAGGACCGTGATCTTCGTGGGCACGACCTCGATCTCGCCGGTAGCGATCTTGGGATTCTTGGAAGAACGCTCCCGCACCGTCCCCTCCACCTGCAGAGTGGATTCGTTATTGACACCGGAGAGGGCTTCCATCATATCCTCGGTCTCGATCACCACCTGGGTGATGCCGTAAAAATCCCGGAGTTGTAAAAAGCCCAGGTTCTTCGATACCTGTCTTAAGTTATCATAGAATCCGGCAAGCGTTACCTGCTTGCCGGCATCGGATAACCGCAGTTCGTTACAGTTGTGTGTTCTTGACTGTGTCATTCCTAAACCTCCTTGGTCGTACCGTTTTCCCAATTTTCCAATTCTTCCCGGCATGCTTTGAAGCACTCGATGATCCTGGGCGGAAATACACCCGTATCGCCGCCGACGATCATGTTGTAGGCCTGTTCCTTGGAAAAGGCCTTTCGGTAGATCCTGTCGTTCACCAGGGCGTCATAGGTATCCGCCAGGGAAACGATCTGTGCCGACATGGGGATATCGTCCCCTTTGAGTCCGTCGGGATAACCGCCGCCGTCGTATTTTTCGTGATGGGACCGGATGATCTCCTTGGCGGTCTGCCGGAACTCCTCGTCCCATTCAAAATCTATCTCGTCAAAAAGTTCCACCCCCCGGAGGGTATGGGATTTCATGGCTTCGTATTCTTCATCCGTCAGCCGTCCCGGCTTCAGGATGATGCTGTCGGGGATCCCCACCTTACCGATATCATGGATGGAGCAGGCTACGATGATCAGCTTCATCTTCGCGTCCGTAATGTCATACTCGGGGTAAAGCTCCTGCATCTTTCTGCACATGATCTTTACCAGCCCCTTGATCCTGTAGATATGGTTCTTGTTCTCGGGATCCCGGGATTCCACCAGCCGGCCCACAAAATCGATGACAGCGTCAAACATCTTTTCCGCATGAGCAACCCCTGCGGGAAGATTGTCGACCGAGGGAGCGGGTTTTTCCCCTTTGACGCCACTCCTGGCAACGAGCCGGGCGTCGTACAGATCGATCATTTCCGTAAGGCGGTTCTTGATGAGTTCCGAATCGAAGGGTTTGCCGGAAAAATAGGCTGCTCCCGCTTCGTAGGCCCGTTTCTTGGTCTTCTCGGTGGCGTCATCGGAAAGGATCATGATGGGGATCCTGAAGCCCCATTCCTGCTTTTTGATGGCGTCACAGACCATGATCCCGTCCACTTCCGGAAGGGCGGCATCCAGGATGGCACCCGCCATGTCCTGAAATCCCTTGCGGATCAGGTCCAGGGCCTCGGTCCCGTCAGCGGTCTCCAGGATCTGATACTGATCCTCGAAGAGTCCTGCCAGGATCTCCCGGTTCAATTCATTGGTATCGGCGATCAATATTGTTCTAGACATAGGTCAGATCCCTCATTTACTGGTTCTTGAAGATCCCGACCCGTCCTCCGGCGTTCCTTACCGTAACATTGGAGGAATCGGTGGACAGGATCCTGCTTCCGTTGATCTCGATCACATTGTTGTCATAAAGATGTCCCGTCACCACCATTTCCGCGGAAAGGGTCTTGGCGATCTGTTCCGAGAGTTTCTTTTTCCGGGCTGCGATCTCTTCCCGCTGTTTGTTCAGGGTGTAGGCCGCATTTCCCATCTTGATGTACATATCCATGATATTGCGGACCTCGGGGGGATATTTCTTTTCGAATTCCATCTTGGCCCTGAGGATCAGCATGATATCCTTATCCAGCTCCGCCAGCTTTTCTTCCGCCTGTCTGGATTCTTTCTGCATCTCTTCCGAAATACCGAGTTTGACGTTGGTCTTGGCGGCTACCGGGTTCCCCAGGTTATGGACCTTGATCTCCCGCACCGCAAAGGCGGTACCGCCGATGATGGACCCCTTTTTCCCGTGTACCACGATGGAATCTTCGCTGTAGAGATGGGAATGCAGGCTGTAATTGCATCGGATCTGGTCTCCCGCGATGACCCGGACGGATTCGAAGAACTGTCCTTCCACGGAGCCGCCGGCCCGGATCAGTCCCTTACCCTGTCCGTTTACGCCTTTTTCCAGAATGACGTCTCCGCCGGCTTCGATCCTGGCGCCTTCCACGAAACCGTGAACCACCACATCTCCCCCTGCTTCGATCAGGGTACCGGTACCCACGCCGCCGTCCACGATGACATTACCTTCGAATCTCACGTTTCCGGTGGAAAGATTGATCTCGGGAACATTGAGGATCTGGGATACCTCGAGTTTGTTGCCCTCCAGTTCCACCCGGCCTTCGTAATCCGCAACATAGGTCTTTTTGTCGGGGAGGCAGTGCATGCCCTTGCCCCGAAGTCCCGGAAGATCCCTGCCCCGCTTGGCCGGAATGGGCTTGCCGGTAACGGTGACGCCGGTCTCTCCTCTGCCCGCGGAATGATAATAGGCAAGCTTCTGATCCTTTTTGGCCGCCGCGCACCAGTCCACGTTCTGGAAGTCCACGGAACCGTCTTCCCGGATCTTGGGCTTGCGTTCCTTCTGTATGTCAAAGAAATATTCAAAAAATCCGTCCGCTCCGTTTACGGCGGGACGTCCTTTTGCAATGGTAACGAACACGTCCAGATGCTGGCCTGCCAGCAGGGAATCCAGCATACGGGGATCGATGTTCTGGGTGATCCCCACGATCCGCAGGGATCTTAAGATATCCTTTCTCGTGGTGATCCCGAATTTCGAGCTGTCAAACCGCAGTTCCGCCGTCATGTCGTCCTTGGATACCACCACCGTGATCCCGTCTTTGTTCTGGGCATTGGCCTCGTCTATGGAAATGCCTGCGGAAGTTTTGCCGCCTCCCTCCATCATCAGGTTCTGACGGATCTTTTTCATCTCCCCGGCGGGATACATATGGGAGCTGTACTCGTCCACCTGCAGCCCGCCTTCCAGTCCCAGGCGGATCTCCCGCATCTGATAGCGGTCGTAGAGGGGCGAAAGATACCAGCTCACATCCAGCTGGCTTAAAAGTCCCAGACGGATCTCCCGCATCTGGGTCCAGGTGTAGCAGGTCTTGGCGTAGATCTCCACATCCACGTTATCTCTTAACCCTTCGGCGATCTCGCTGATGGATACCGCACGAAGTTCCGGATTTAAATACTGGGGAATATCAAGACCGTCCTCCAGGGCCAGGCGGATCTCGCACAGCTGTTCCGCATCATATCCCCGGGTAACGTAGTTGGTGATGTCGATCCTGTTGGTGAGCGCCAGACGGATCTCATGGAGGATCGCCACCTCATATTTGAGAAAATCCGAAAGATCCATCTCAACGAGAAGACCTTCCCGCATCTCATGCATCTTCTCGGAAGAGATCTCTGCTTTTGCATACAAAGAGACATCGAGTTCCGCTTCCAGTCCCTTGCGGATCTCATCGATCTGAAACCAGTCAAAGCTGCCGTCGGCGTAGGGCCGCATATCGTATCCGCCCTCCATGCCGGACCGGATCTGGTACATCTGCATGGAAGAAAGGACGATATTCTCATAGACCGAGATGTCAAGACCCTCGTCCTTACCGATCCCGAGCTCTTCGATCTGTTCTTCGCTGTAGCCCTGATTCAGATAGTATTGCTTTTCCTGTATTTCCATCACGTCTCCGGAAAAATAACAACTGCTACTTCTCCATTCTATCGGATACGGTCAAAAAAATCCATACCCTTTAGGCGCTTTCGTTCAATTTGGTCAGTTTCGCTGCCTGATCGGCAGTGATGCAGGCGTCGATGATCTCCTGCAGGTCTCCGTTCATGACCTTGTCCAGTTTGTAAAGGGTCAGATTGATCCTGTGATCGGTGACACGGCCCTGAGGGAAGTTGTAGGTACGGATCTTTTCCGAACGGTCCCCGGTGCCGATCTGGGATTTGCGCAGCTCCGCCTCCGCATCATGAGCCTCCTGCTGGGCCAGATCGTAGAGTTTGGTCCGAAGGAGGGCAAAGGCTTTGGCTTTATTCTGCAGCTGGGATTTCTCGGTCTGAGAATAGATCACGATGCCCGTGGGATAATGGGTAAGGCGTACCGCGGAATCCGTGGTGTTGACGCACTGTCCGCCGTTACCGGAAGCCCGCATGACATCGATCCGGATATCCTTGTCGTTGATCTCGATATCCACATCCTCCGCCTCCGGCATTACCGCTACGGAAATGGTGGAAGTATGGATCCTGCCGCCGGATTCCGTCTCCGGCACACGCTGAACCCGGTGTACCCCGGATTCGTATTTCATCACGGAATAAGCTCCGTCTCCGGTGATCATGAAGGTGGCGGATTTCATGCCCCCGATCCCGATCTCGTCCACATCCAGAAGTTCCGTCTTCCAGCCTTTGCTCTCGGCATAGTGCATGTACATCCGGTAGATCTCCGCCGCAAACAACGCCGCCTCGTCCCCTCCCGCTCCCGCACGGAGTTCCACGATCACGTTCTTGTCATCGTTGGGGTCCTTGGGAAGAAGGAGGATCTTGAGCTTCTGCTCCAGCTCCTCGATGTTCTTTTTGGCCGTGGACAGTTCTTCCTTGAGCATTTCCTTCATCTCCGGATCCGTCTCGGTATCCAGCATGGAAAGGGAATCCTCCGCATCCTGTTTACTCTTTTTATATGCTTTATAGGCTTCCACAAGCGGTGTGAGGGAAGCCTGTTCCTTCATGAGTTTCGTAAAACGGGCGCTGTCGTTGGCCACATCCGGCTCTCCCAGCTCCCCCATGATCTCGTCATACCGGATCAGCAGATCCTCCAGTTTGTCAAACATTGTTCTATCCTCTACAGTACCGACCTGTGAGCTTTTACCACCCGGTCAAGTCCCGACAGATCCTTTAACACTTCCGTATATTTATATCCCCGATCCTGAAGAAGCTTTGAGACCGCTTCTCCCTGATCGTGTCCGATCTCAAAGAGTACGGTGCCTCCCGGTTTCAGAAACCGGTGCAGATCTTCGATGATCCTCCGGTAAAAAGAAAGGCCGTCCTTTCCCCCCTCCAGTGCGATGCGGGGGTCGTGCAGGGCTACCTCCGGTTCCAGGGTATCGATGACCGCTTCGGGGATATAGGGGGGATTGGAGATCACCAGATCAAAGGTTCCCTCCACCTTTTCGAACAGATCGCTCCGGAAAAATGTGCTCCTCACAGGTGCATCTTCACCTAAAATCGCATCCCCGTTCTTTTTTGCCAGAGCCAGAGCTTCTTCCGAGATATCGATCCCCACCCCCGTACATTCATGGGAATAGCGAAGAAGACTTAACAGGATGCATCCCGATCCGGTACACAGATCCAGGATCCTCATTCCGCTGTGAAGGTCCTTCAGAGCCTCTTCCACCAGGATCTCCGTC
>JAEEGL010527264.1_pt1 | contig 15540 bp, 16 predicted proteins | sample 9134231 | NCBI WGS metagenome assembly JAEEGL01 (sample SAMN16246548, study PRJNA631951) | gut metagenome | biome: gut microbiome; feature: rumen; material: fiber-attached | host: Bos | place: Iran: Karaj | collected 2018-10
AAATCTGGCCATCGTATTCCATGAAGTAGAGAGAGAAATGGGGTTAATAAACAATACTATCAATACTCCAAACTGCAATATTGATGTGCTTAAGATACGTGTCCATGGTTTAATGGAACTTATAGAGAAATTTGCTCCAATACTCAAGAAGAATAAAGTCGTTCAATTAAAGGCATCTACTCTTGTAGAAAGAGCAGTTGGAATACACCAAACACGTTTCCCATATCATGAAATTTGGTTGTCAACTCCCGTTTTAACCAATGAGGCACCAGACTTTGAGATAAAAGGGTCTGGAGGTTTGTTGATGAGTGCCGTGTCAAATGTAATTGATAATGCAATCTACTGGGTTCAGCGTAAGAGAGAGAGAATAGGAGGGGATTATCAATGCGCCATAAGAGTCACTACTGATATAGAACATTTCAAAGAGCCGGCTATCATTGTGGCAGACAATGGTGAAGGTTTTTTAATGGATCCAGAGGACATGGTTCTGCCGTTCCATACATTGAAGCCCAATGGTATGGGAATAGGTTTATATTATGTAAACCTTGTCATGCAAATGATTGGTGGGAAAGTAATCTTTACAGATGCAAAAGAGTTAGATTTACCAAGTGTTTATAACGGGGCTTGCGTAGCTCTTCTCTTCCCCCTAAAAGAAAATTAATAAACTATGTTGAAAGATAATAATAGTGTAATTGTTGTTGACAATAACGAAACTGACTTGCAAGCAATTGCGAGTGTCTTTAATTTGCATGGCATAGGGTGCAGAACCATAGAATGCGATGGCTTTAATCTTTTGCCAGAACCACTAAAGGGTATCAAACTGGCTTTCTTTGATATAAATTTCACGGATGCAGGTGACGAAACTGCAATTCTTTCTGCTCTTCGTAGTGTATTGGTATCAACAATAAGCAAGGATAACGGTCCATTTGTATTAGTGTTTTGGACTACTAACAGTCAGATGGTCAACAGCTTTATGACATTTGTTAATCGAGATGACACATATAAGCAGCTACCCAAACCTATATATGTAACAACGTTGGATAAAACTAAATTTATTGCACAGCCAGAACAACTAATAGATGCTATTGATACAATATACTCTTCCAATTTAGTGAAGTGTTTGTTTACATTTAACGAAGAACTCCAGAGTGCAAGCGATGATTGTATGAATAATATTATCTCACAGATTGATGTAGATGAGCCATGGGGAGAATCTGCAAAATTTGAGAAACGATTTAAGGAAATCTTTGCCAAGATTAGCATTGAGACACTTGGCATTAAAAATGGTCGTATTCATCCTGATGTCTCAATTAAGGAGTCACTTTCTCCGCTTTTCCTTTATAATCTCTGTAATAATGGAAGTACAGTATGGAAAGATTATTTGAAACTAGAGCAAGTTGAAGAAGCCACTTTGAAAGGAATAGATATAAAGGCTATAGCACCATCTCTTAATACATATTATCATATTGATTTCAATGTCACAGACGCCTACGCAAGAGGAGTTGTAAGGCTCTTGAATGCAGATGATGACGAATTTGAAAACCGAATAGGATTCAAAAAAGAATCGTGGGTTAAAGAACGTTTCTTAAATGGGAAATACATCCCGACTAAGGATTATCAAGTTGTGGCAGTTGAATATAGTGCTGCATGTGATTATGCTAATGATAAACATAGACTACGTAAATTTATGATGGGTATTTTATGTCAAGAAGAGGATTCTGATAAGATTAAAAATAAGCGCATTGCAGATAATATTTACAACATTGGTTTTACTTTTATTTACAATGCAGAAAAATCTGGATTGATATTAGACTTAAATTCAACCTTTAATGAAGAAGAAAGAGAGGTTTTTAAGCTTCTAGGTAAGCCTTTATTCAAGCTAAAGCATGAAATTATGAATGTGATTACATCAATTCATGCAAACCACGAGTCCAGATTAGGCTTTAGTTGTTTTAGATAGGTTTATAAAAGTTAAAAACGTTAAATCTTTACCTTTTTTTGATATCTTCAAAATTCACGTCGCCACTTTTCTACCGTTTTGATTACAAATTGCTGATAAAAAACAACTTGTAAATACGGGGCTTGTAATTTTACCAGCCTATTCATCCCCAGTTCAGTCGTAAACATCGGAAACGGTGCTTTCTCCGGTTGCGGCAATACGACCACCATAATAGTGGACGATGAAAACCCAGTATATGATTCACGCGACAATTGTAACGCCATTATTGAGACTGCCACCAATACACTGCTTTACGGGTGCAAAAACACAGTCATTCCCAGCTCGGTCACAGCCATTGGCGGCGGTGCGTTTAGTGGGTGCAGCGAACTGACCAGCATCGCTATTCCCAACTCTGTAACCAGCATCGGTGGGAGTGCGTTCTCGAATTGCAGCAGCCTGACGAGCATTGCCCTGCCCAATTCGATTTCAACAATTGACTTTTATACATTCTCTGGTTGCAGCAACCTTGCAAGCATTGCCCTGCCCAACACGATTTCATCAATCAAGAATTTTGCTTTCTCAAATTGCACCAGCCTCTCCAGTATTACACTAACAGGTTATGGTTCGTGGATTTACAGCCGCAATCAGCACTATGGTTTATCCTTAATCATCGACCAAATCAAGGAGGTGAACATTGGCTGCAACATCACCACACTGGGCGATTTCAAGTTTAACCCCGATGTGGTGAACTGCTATGGCCAAACGCCGCCCACATGCACGGCCAACACATTTGCCAATTATAACGGACAGTTACATGTGCCCACCACTGCCGCTGCCGCCTATTTCACAGCGCCATACTGGAATAATTTCACCAACCTGATCATTGATTTAACCGCAAAGATTGAGATCGATGACTCAAGTGCCAACCTCTTCTTGAACGGCCAGCGACAACTCACAGCTACTGTCACTCCTCAAGGCAGTTCAGTCACATGGGATACAACCGACCCGGCAGTGGCTACTGTTGACAATAACGGCATAGTCACGGCAAACGGAGTTGGACAATGCTACATTTATGCCACCATCTCATCGGTTCCGGCAGTCTATGACCGTTGCGCCATCAATGTATCCTACCCACAAATCACCAGCATCACGCTCAGCGAGAGCGAACTGGAGTTCAAGCAAGTGGGCGAGACCGCGACACTCACTGCGACAACCACGCCCGAGATTCCCAGCTTGCAACCCACCTGGACATCGAGCGACGAGAGCGTGGCGACAGTCGATGCCAACGGTGTGGTGACCGCGACAGGCAAGGGCGAGTGTTACATCACTGCCACTATGCTTAACAAGTCGGCCACATGCCATGTCGTCGTAACAGGAAATGTGCTCATCACGCTCGATCAGCACGAACTTGCTATCGACATCAACCAGATTGCCACACTCACACCTACTTGCTCACCCGTCGAGACTGAACTCAAGGTCACATCGAGCGATCCCAGCATTGCTAACGCACGCTTCGCCATTCAAGACGGTGCCACAATCATTCAGGTGCTGGGCATCACGAAAGGTGTCGCAACCATCACAGTGACATCGACCGACGGCACGGCAACCCCCGACTCCTGCATCGTTAGAGTCGCAATGCCCACGGGCGACGCGAACGGCGACGGCGAGCTGGATGTGCGCGACATCACCTCACTCATCGACATCATCATGAACTCGAGCAACAATCCCAATGCCGATCTGAATGGAGACGGCGAAGTGGATGTTCGCGACATCACTGCCCTCATCGACATCATCATGAACAGCTGATTCTCAGTAGAGCAGTAGAATAGTAGAATCGTAGAATAGTAGAATAGTAGAATAGTAGACTAGTAAACGAGTAAACGAGTAGACTAGCAAACAAGTAAACGAGGAGAGCAGGTGCGGCAGTTGCGCCTGCTCTACTCGCTTTAAAAACAACTGAACACCAAGGCATACAAGGGTGGCATTGGGTGCTTTTAGGCAAAAACTTGTGCGGGATTGCGGGTAATTCAGTTTTTTTGACTAAATTTGCATAAATGTTTTTCTAAATTCAATATTTACTATGGCTAACAAAAGAAATCTTAAGAAAGCTATCCGTTATGCCTGCGGCGACATGGCAGGCCAGTGCATCATCGCTGAATCAGTACTCCAGGGTGCCGACATCGAGAAGTGGGACAATGTGATTCTGAACATTGCCATGCTTCAAGAAGAGGCTATCAACCGCGTGACTGTGAGCTATGACAGAACCCGCAAGGACTTTGCCAACGGCCGCGAGTACAAGAAAGCTCGTCGTAACTACTTCAAGCAGGTGGAGAAGGCTATCAACGATTATATGAAGACCGAGGCAGGCAAAGTGGCTGCCGAGATGAACGCCCTCACCCCCAAGAAATAAAGCACACGGCATAGTAACTCCAGCCACTGCGTTCCCCAACCATTGCGGAGCGCGGTGCTGGAGTTATCAACTCATTAACAGTGCAATAAACACTGCAATCGCAACCATCACTTTAACACCTCATGAATCTGAGCGCACGCATACTCAAGTGGAAACACTGGTCGTTTGATCTCAACACTGAGATCCCCGACAAGTGCGTGATATGCGTTGCTCCCCACACCAGCAACTGGGACTTTATTCTGGGCGAATTGTGCATCCGCTCCATCGGCAAGAAAGCCTCATTCCTGATGAAAAAGACCTGGTTCTTCTTCCCGCTGGGCATCTTTATGAGGGCCATAGGCGGCATTCCTGTGGTGCAAGGCAAAAGCACGCATGTCACCCAGGGAGTGGTCGCAGAGTTTGCCAAGCGCGACAAACTCACGGTTGCAGTCACGCCCGAGGGCACTCGCAGTCCCAACCCCAAATGGCACAAGGGGTTCCTGCACATCGCACAGCAGGCCCAAGTGCCCGTGTTGCTCGCCTACTTCGACTATGCCCATCACCGCGTGTGCATCGACCGCGAACTGCCACTCACCGGCGATGCTGAGGCCGACCTGCTCACGGTCAAGCAATACTATGCCCAGGCCCCCTGCAGCGGCCGCCGACCCGAGAAATTCACTACTGGATTATAATTTACCTACCCATAACAACCAAAAAACATCATGTTTTCACGCAACCTGAGAGTCTCGATTTTTGAAGACAACATCATTTGGGCCGACAAAGCCGCCAATCTGGAACAGCTCAAGCGAAACCTGCGCAATATGCCCGAGGACACCGACCTCGTGATACTGCCCGAACTTTTTACTACAGGCTTCATTATCGACGACCGTGACCTGGCCGCCAGCCTCGCTGAGCGTAACACCGGCGAAACCATGAGCACCCTGCACCAGCTTTCCAACGAGTATCGTGTGGCCTTCACTGGCACCTTCCTGGCACACACGGCAGGTCAGCTGTTCAACCGCGCCTTCTTTATCGAGCCTAACGGCGAAGACACTTTCTACGACAAGCGTCATCTTTTTGCTTTTGGTGGCGAAGACAAGGTCTACAAGCAGGGTGTGGTAAATCAGGCGCCCATCATACGCTATCGTGGCTTCAACATCAAGCTCATTGTGTGCTATGACCTGCGCTTCCCTGTGTTCATCCGCAATGTGAACAACAACTACGACCTGCTCATCGTCGTGGCCAACTGGCCCAAAGCCCGTGAAAATGCGTGGAAAACGCTGCTCATGGCGCGCGCCATCGAGAACGAGTGCTATGTGTGCGGCGTGAACCGCTGTGGCACCGACCCGCAGGGCATCGAGTATAGCGAAGGTTCATCGCTCATTATCGACTTCAAGGGAAAAATCATCACCCAGCGTGGCACCAGTCCCATTATCGCTGCCGACCTCTCGCCCGCCCCACTGGCACGCTTCCGCGAGAAATTCCCCGCCTGGCGTGACGCCGACCCCTTCAAAATCCTATAAATTCTATTTTTTCACTAAGTAGAGGTGCATCTCGCAGCGGGTGCAGTCGCAATCGACGCGTAGCAAGGTGCCGGCGTTGCGCAGATACAGTTCTGCGGGCAATTTCTTTGCTTTGGGGTCAAGCCGGCATGCTCCCAGCTCGCGGCGCAGGCAGTAGCGCGTGTGCATAACGGGCACAGGTTCGCTGCCGTCAGGTTTCTGCACCTCGATGGCTGGTGTGATGCTCTCCACGCCGTGGTCGCGATAGAATTCCTCGGCCAGATGATTGGCCACATTGTCGGCACTTGTGAGTTCCGTTGCAAAGCAAGGAGCACTGCGGTCCTCGGGCCGACGCACATCACGGCGATAAGTGAGCCTTTGCGCACGGTCGAGCAGCTCGATGGCCTCGCGGCGCAAGCGAGTGAGCAACGACGACGGGATGAAACTGCCATTGAGCAATTCAGCCTCATGTAATTCATAGATGGTATTACCCAGTTTGGCAAGCACTTGACGCTGCTTGTCGGCCTGCGGCGATTGAGCCGATTGAATGGCATCGGTCTCAAGGCGGTGTGCCACATGATTACCGCGCTCGTCTGTAAGAGTGAGCGTAATGCCACCTGGCACAAGGGCCAGCTTGGCATCCACGGCTATGCGCCGCTGGGCGCTGGGTTTTGCAAGTATATCGTTCATCGCCTTGTCGTGGGTGCGATAGATCATGGCACCAGCGGGAATCTGCACCTCATCGTTGAGCACCACACGGTTGCCATTGGCCACATTCACGCGGCAGCCCTCATACTCTCCACGAGCATTCACAAAGCTCAGCCCGTCGCCATTGGCAAGCGGTTTTCGGGTATCAATCTCTAGGGTCTTGCCCCGCACATTGCGAGCCTTGCCCAGCGGTTCGCCCATCGATTTGGGCGTGTGTACCGAGGCCATGCTATGACCATTGGGCAAGTGATGGGCATCGGCAAAATAGGTAGTGAACGAGCGGTTGAAACTCTTTGCCACATCGGGTTCAAAATCAATGGCCGATGTGCCGAATGACGAACGCTCAAGCGCCCCCTCGCTGGCAGCAATAATGCGGTCAAACGCACGGCGGTAGTAGGCCACCACATTCTTCACATAGCCCACATCCTTGAGCCGACCCTCAATCTTGAACGACGACACGCCCGCCTCAATCATCTGCGCAAGACGGCTATTCATATTCAGGTCGCGCAACGAGAGCAAGTGCTTGTTCTCCATGAGTTTGCGTCCTTCACCATCCTCCAGGTCATAGGCCAGACGGCACATCTGGGCACACTCGCCACGGTTGGCGCTGCGCCCCTTCACCATCTCGCTCACCTGGCAACGGCCGCTGTAGCTCACGCACAGGGCACCGTGCACAAATGCCTCGATGGGCACCTGCACGCTGTCGGCAATGCTCCGGGTCTCGTCAAGACTCAGCTCGCGCGCAAGTACCAGTTGCGAGAAGCCCACCGACTGCAGGAACCGGGCCTTTTCGGGCGTGCGCAGGTCGCACTGCGTACTGGCATGCAAGGCTATGGGCGGCAGGTTCATGCGCAAGATACTCATGTCCTGCACAATGATGGCATCTACACCGATGCCGTAAAGGTCATGAATGAGCTGCTCTACCTGCCCTATTTCATGGTCATAGATCAGCGTGTTCACCGTGGCATAGATGCGCGCATTGAACTGGTGGGCAAACTCCACAGCACGAGCCACATCGGCAAGCGCATTGCCCGCCGAGGCACGAGCCCCGAAAGCCGAAGCCCCCATATACACCGCATCGGCACCATGCCTGATGGCCTCGATGGCAATCTCGGCATCACGCGCCGGCGCCAGCAACTCTATTTTTCGACCTGTCAGCTTCATCATCCCGCAAATTTACGAAAAAGACTCGTGTTTTAGTAGATTTTAATGTTCATTTTCTGTTTTTGAGTACATAATTAATAGTTTTTTGGTTTTCTTTGCTTGCAATGTTTAGAATTATGCGTAATTTTGCAGGTTGAAACGCCATGCTCCTGTGAGTACGGCCTTAATGTTTATGCAAATGAGATATATTTCAATCATATCGGCTTGCGCTTTGGCACTTGTGTTTGCCTCCTGCGGCGAATACAACAAGGCCATGAAGAGCTCAGACTACAACTACAAGTTTGAGTTCGCCAAAAAAGCTTTTGAGCAAAAGAAATACACCCAGGCTTACACGCTGCTCGAAGATGTGATCACCGTGTTCCGCGGCACCGAAAAGGCCGAGGAGTCGCTCTACCTGCTGGGCCTCAGCTACTATGAGAACAAGGATTACCTGAATGCGGGTTCCTACTTCAAGCAGTACTATTCCCAGTACCCCCGAGGCCAATATACCGAGCTGGCGCGCTTCTATGCCGGTTATGGTTACTACCTGGATTCGCCCGACCCGCAACTCGACCAGAGCGAGACGGTAAAGGCCATCGAGGAGTTGCAGGCGTTTCTCGACTACTTCCCCAAGAGCGACAAGGTGTCGATTGCACAAAGCGCCATCTTTGAGCTGCAAGACAAGCTGGTGAAGAAGGAACTGGAAAATGCCACGCTCTATTACAACCTGGGCAATTACATGGGCAACAACTACGAGAGCGCCGTCATCACCGCTAAGAACGCCATCAAGGACTACCCCTACAGCAAGTACAAGGAAGACCTTGAGATGCTCATTCTCAAGTCGCGCTTCAGCGAGGCTGAGCAGAGTGTGAACGAGAAGAAGGAAGAACGCTACCGCACCGTCATCGACGAGTACTACGCCTTCATCAACGACTACCCCGACAGCAAATATCGCAAGGAGGCCGACAACATCTTCAAGATTGCGAGCAAACATGTGAACAACAATTAATTATCATATAATATTAGATTTTTTCTAACAATGGATTACAAAAAAGCTAACGCACCTCTCAACACATCGGTGCACGATCTTATCGAGATGGCAAAGCCCACAGGCAACATCTACGAAACCGTTGCAATCATTGGCAAGAGAGCCAATCAAATCTCGGCCGAGATGAAAAGTGATCTCGAAAAGAAACTGCAGGAGTTTGCCACTCTTAACGACAACCTCGAAGAGATTTCGGAAAACCGCGAGCAAATCGAGATTTCGAAATACTACGAGAAGTTGCCAAAGCCCACCCTGATTGCCACTCAGGAGTATTGCGACGGCAAGCTCGTTTATCGCAATGTGAGCAAGGAAAAAGACGATTTCTAAAAAAGTGAAGTGCTCTTGCACCAGGGCCATGCGCGCAACACATGCCGCACACAGCCCACACCAGCACAGATGCCCCATTGTCATCACGACAACGGGGCATCCTTTTCAATAATTCTACTGTTCGAAGTGTAAATTTGTTCTACCTTATTCCGTATTATAGACGCATCAGCGCGCCATTTTGTTGCAACTTTTTGCAGTTTTTTTATAAAATCCTTGAAAGTACAGAAAAAAGTACTTATTTTTGCATACTAAAAAGTTTAATAAGTATGAGAACAACCAACTATACCGATTTGCGTTCAAATCTGAAGCGCCACCTTGATGCTGTGGTTAACGACAATGAGACGCTCATAGTCAACCGTTCAGGAAACAACAGCGTGGTCATCATGAATCTCGACGACTACAATGCGCTCGTCGAGACGCACCACATTCTCAACAATCAGCACCTGATGAACGCCATTGCAGCCGCCGAAGACGAGATAAAATACGGCAAAACCACGCCTCAAAAGCCCAATGAATCGATTGATGACTATCTGAAAAGACTTTCATGTACCGATTAATATTCACCGAAACGGCCAAGGCCCACTATCAGTTCTTCATTAAAAGCGGCAACAAGAAAGTAGTGGATAAAATCAACCGCCTGCTTGCCGACATTGCGCAGCATCCCTACACCGGCATTGGCAAGCCCGAAGCCTTGAGATTCTCGCTTGCAGGCAAGTGGTCGCGACGCATCACACATGAGCATCGGCTAGTATATAGCGTGAACGACGACCTTGTCGTCGTCTACATCTTAGCCCTACACGCTCACCACCAGCTCTGAACTGAGCACGACATCACTTCGTTAATATCTTGTGAATAAGTTTAGAGGTGATAATGTTGGGCATAACGGGCAACAGCATTAACTTTGCACCAGAACAAAAAAACCGACACCACTATGGAATTTGAACTCACCAAACAGCAACGGCGCAACAGCCGCCAACGCCCACGGCACGAGAGCGAGATAACCTCGGAATACGGCAAGCAGCAGCCACAGGACCTCGAAATCGAGGAGGTGGTGCTGGGCGCCCTCATGCTCGAAAGAAATGCCTACTCTATCGTGTGCGACATACTCACGCCCGAAAGTTTCTATGATAACGCCAATGCCAAGATCTACGAGGCCATCCAGGCACTGGGCGCCAGCCAGCGCCCCATCGACATGCTCACCGTCACCGAGCAGCTGCGAAATAATGGCACGCTCGACGAGGCGGGAGGCCCCGTGCGCATTTCTGAACTCACCAGCCGCGTGACCAGCGCTGCCAATGTGGAGTATCACGCCCGCATTATTGCGCAGAAGTATCTGGCGCGCGAACTCATCAGCTTCAGTTCGCAGATTGGCACCCTGGCCTTCGACGAGTCGATCGATGTGTACGACCTCATGCAGGAGGCCGAAGGCAAGCTCTTCGACATTTCCAGGAAGACCCTCAAGCGTGATGCGACGCAAATCGACCCCGTCATCAACGAGGCCATCGCCAAGATTCAGGATGCCGCCAACCGCGACAGCGGACTCAGCGGATTGCAGACCGGTTTCCGTGCCCTAGACAAGATCACATCGGGCTGGCAGAACAGCGACCTAATCATCATCGCCGCCCGCCCCGCCATGGGCAAAACCGCCTTTGTGCTCTCTATGGCCAAGAACATGGCCGTTGATTTCAACATTCCCGTGGCATTTTTCTCGCTCGAGATGTCGAATCTGCAGTTGGTGAACCGCCTCATCAGCAATGTGTGCAACCTCAAGAGCGAAACCATCAAGAGCGGACAGCTCAAGCCAGAGGAATGGGACAACCTCATGACCCGCGTCAAGCGGCTCTACACCGCACCACTCTATGTCGACGACACCCCATCGCTCTCCATCTTCGAGCTCCAGACCAAGGCCCGCCGACTCGTGAGCGAGCATGGCGTGAAAATCATCATCATCGACTACCTGCAGCTCATGAATGCCTCGGGCATGAAATATGGCAGCCGCGAACAGGAGGTGAGCACCATTTCGCGCTCGCTCAAGCAACTGGCCAAGGAGCTCAACATCCCCATCATTGCCCTGTCGCAGCTCAACCGCAGCGTGGAGCAGCGTGGCGACGACCGCAACGGCAAGCGGCCGCAACTGAGCGACTTGCGTGAGTCGGGCGCCATCGAGCAGGATGCCGATATCGTGTGCTTCATCCACCGTCCCGAGTACTACACCAAGTCGAGCGAGAATGCCGAGGGTAAAGACATCAGGGGCGTCTCAGAGTTCATCATTGCCAAGCACCGCAGCGGCGCCGTTGACGATGTGCAGCTGCGCTTTGTGGCACAATATGCCCGCTTCGAGAATTGGGACGACAGCCTCATCACCACAAGCAACACGGTGGAATCGAAGATGAACAGCGAAGAACCGACCGATATTCCGCCTATGCCCGACAGCGCCCCACCCTTCATTGGCGGCGCATCCAGCCAGCCTGCACCCAATGTCGACTTCCTGCAAGGGCCCGGCGAAGAGAGCACGCCCTTCTAAGGTTACTTTCTTTTGAATTTTGGTTCGGGCAGCGCCTTGCAGGTTTCTGTGACCAGCGTCTTCATATAGTCGTGGTCATCGATGTCTTCAATATAGAAATAGTCTTTTGCACCCTCGTAAGGCGGACGCATGTCAACCTTGCGAAGTAGTGGTCTGACAACATCGGTAGGTTTCAGGTAGAAACTATCATCACAGATCAATCCGAATATCTTTCCGTTGCAATAAATCCCATAATCGCCAAACATCTTTTTGGTGATGATCTCTCCTGCTCCAGCGCACTGGTCAGCAACATACTGAACAAAATCTAGACTGCTTGCCATAATGCACTTATTTAGAGACGGGCATTGTCGGCGTAGCTGTAGTATTTGCCGCCCCGGCAGACGATGATGTGGTCGAGCAGGGTGATGCCCACCGCCTTACATCCGTCCTTGACCTGACGGGTGAGGGCATCGTCCTGCGGACTGGGCTGCAGGGTGTCGGAGGGGTGATTGTGAGCCAGAATCATACCGTCGGCAAGATGCTCAAGGGCAGTGCGCAAGATGATTTTCACATCGCCCACTGCCATGGCAGTACCGCCCGAACTGACGCGATAGCTGCCCGTGATGCGGCGGCCGCGGTTAAGCAGCAATATCCATATTTCTTCATGTTCGAGATGTTCCATGCGCTGGCGCAGATACTGATAGGCGTCGCGGCTCTCGCGCACCAAGGCATCGTCTTCAAACTTCTCGAGCTGGTAACGGCGCGAGAGTTCGAGGGCGGCCAGCACCTCGATGGCCTTCACTTCGCCTATGCCCTTGTAGCGCATAAGGTCCTTGATGCTGTTACGGGCCACCAGATAGAGTTTGCTGTTGTGGTCACGCAAAATGCGCTGGCACAGGTCCACGACCGACTCGCCCGGCGTGCCGCTGCCAATGATGATGGCAAGCAACTCGGCTGTGGTGAGCGCCTCAAAGCCCTTTTCCTTGGCTTTCTCGCGGGGGCGGTCTTCGGCAGCAAGCTGTTCCTTGAGCGCCCGTGACTGCTGATTCATGGTATTGGTGTCGTCCATCGCTTTCTCATGTTTTATTTGCCTTTGCGCATGGCAATCTCCTCTTCAACATTGCGGCCATGGCCCAGCAGGATTTTCCACACAAACGCCTTGATGAACCCAAAGCCATAGCAGCAAAGCTGCACAAAACTCGTGACCACCGCCAGCGAGGCAATCTTGAGGCTGCGCGTCTTGATCAGGGCACTCACCCACAGCAGCACCACATAGAGCGCCAAGGGCAGAATGCACCACCAGCGCCAGAAGATGGCGAGCAGCACTAGTGCCAGGCAGCCCAGCACAAACACAGCGGGCAGGGTGTGCACCAGCTTGAGCGAATCGGGATATAGCAGCTTGAGGGTGATGCGCGACATGCCAAACACATAGGTCTGACGGGCAAACTTCTTGAGGCTGGTGCGGCGCTTGTGGTAAACATAGGCCTCGCGGATGAGCCTGATGTCGAAGCCTGCCTGACGGATGCGGGTGCTCATATCGATGTCTTCGCTGAACATCTCGCGAAAACCACCCACACGCTCCCACACCTCGCGACTGTAACCCATGTTGAACGAGCGGGGCACAAACTTCTCGAGCTGCACCTTGCCGCCCCTGATGCCGCCTGTGGTGAGGAAGGAAGTCATCGAGAAGTTGATGGCCTTCTGCACATCGGTGAAATCGTCGCTTGCCGCATCGGGACCGCCAAAACAGGGCACAAAGCGGGTCTTGAGCGCCTCGCGCAAGGTGGCGAAGTAATGGTCGGGAATCACGCAGTCGCTGTCGAAGAAGATGAAATACTCGCCAGTGGCACGCTCTATGCCATAGTTGCGGGCTATGCTTCGCCCTTCGTTCTCCTTATAGAAGTAGTGCACATCGATCAACGATTCACAGGCTTTCACCTCGCTCTCGCAAGGCACGGTGGAGCCGTCCTCGACGATGAGCACCTCAAAATCGCGGCACAACTGGCGACTCAGGCTCAGCAGCAGGTCACGCACCTCGTCGGGGCGGTTATACACGGGTATAATGACTGAAAAATAAGGCATAGGCGCTACGAGTATATAGTTTTTCATTGCAAATTTATAGAAGTTTCTCGGCTCAACCAACTTTCCTCGGCATTATTTTGGTTATTATTGGAAATCAAGTTATCTTTGCATACTTTTACTAATTAAAAAAACTAATAATACTATAATAATATGCGTAAACTTTACATCACTCTTTCGTTGCTGCTGACGACGCTCGTAGCAGTTGCCAATGCCCCAGCCGGCTATTACAAGTCGCTCAATGGCAAGAGCGGACAAGCGCTGAAAGACGCCATTTTCAGCCTCATCAGGCCTCACACCGCTGTCTATTACAGCAGTTTGTGGTACTACTTCAACAGCACCGACTGCATGCCCGATGACCCGACCCGCGTGTGGGACATGTACTCTGATATAGAATATCATTTCAGGGGCTCGAGTTCGGTATCTGGCATGAACAAGGAGCACTCCCTACCCAAAAGCTGGTGGGGAGGTGGCGATGATATCACCATTTATCCGAGTTACACCGACCTGTATCACCTCTACCCGAGCGATGCCGAAGCCAACACCGCCAAGCTCCACTGGCCACTGGGCGAGGTCTCGACCATTGCGTTCAACAATGGTGTAACGAAAACCGGTACCCCCAAGGTTGGTCAGGGCGGTGGAGCCGCAACCGTGTTTGAACCTGACGACCGTTACAAGGGCGACTTTGCACGCACCTACTTCTATATGGCAACCTGCTATCAGGATTACACCTGGAAGTACACCTTCATGATGAGCAACAACAGTGCCGACTGGAAGACACTGAACGAGTGGTCGATTGCCCTGCTGCTGCGCTGGGCACGCGAAGACCCCGTGAGCGACAAGGAGAAGAACCGCAACGAGGCAGTCTATCGCATACAGAACAACCGCAACCCGTTTATCGACAACCCCGAACTCATCGAATACATCTGGGGCGACAAGCAAGGCCAGGTTTATAATGGCGACGGCGGTGAAGTGACCGGCGAACCCGAACTCATCACGCCCACCCAGGGCACAGTGCTCGACTTTGGCGAGGTGGCCCTCGGCAAGTCGTTGCAGTACACCGTGTTCATCAAGGGCCAGAACCTGACCCATGACCTGAGCATCCAGATTTACAAGAACGACTACAAGATGTTCTCGTCGAACGTTACCAGCATCGACCGCACAATTGCCAACTCTGAAGAAGGCTATCCGCTGGTAATCACCTACACCCCCACCGAGACAGGCGACCACACTGCCAAGTTGCTTATCAGCGACGGCGGTCTTGTGGGCAGCATAGGCGTGGAACTCATTGCCAAGTGCGATGAACCACCCATGCTCACTGCTATCAATGCCCTGCCTGCTACCGAGATTACCGACAATTCCTTTATTGCCAACTGGGAGCCGGCCACGCAAGAAATCGACTACTACCTGCTCAACCGCACCATCTACGACAAGGACAACAACATTGTCTTGAGCGAGTCAATCAATGTGGATGCCGAGGAAACTAGCTACTACATAGGCGACTTTGCACCCGACCAGACACAGACCTACACCGTGCAGACAAGCCGTCTGGGCTACACTTCGCCCGAGTCAAATGTCATTACCGTGACTGCAACCGGTGTGAACGACCTGTTTGTCAACAAGCCGCTGGCCATCATCGGCATGGACGGCGCCATCCTCGTCAAGTGCAGCGAGCCACTGGGCAAGGCCCGCATCTTCAATGCCAACGGCCAGCTCGTGAAGGAAATCAAGAGCCTTGAGAACGATGCCATCATCGAACTGCCTCGAGGCGTCTACTTCATGACCACCAGCACAAGCAACAAGGCTTTCAAAGTGATTATCAAATAACACAGTTATCATAAAACAACAAAACTAAAAAACAAACTGAAAAACTATGCCAAAAATTTCACAACGCGGCATTGACAT
>JAEEGL010800915.1_pt1 | contig 15540 bp, 9 predicted proteins | sample 9134231 | NCBI WGS metagenome assembly JAEEGL01 (sample SAMN16246548, study PRJNA631951) | gut metagenome | biome: gut microbiome; feature: rumen; material: fiber-attached | host: Bos | place: Iran: Karaj | collected 2018-10
ATATCGTTACCGAAGCCGAGAATGGCCTCGAAGTAGGAAAGATACTGCGTTCAAAAGGTTACAGCCGCGCTGCGCTGACAAAACTGAAATACAGTGACGGACTGTTTCTTGACGGAGAAAATATAAGGACTGTAGATCATGCTTCGGCAGGAGACAGAATCACAGTGCGTTTCGTTGAAAATACCGGTGCGGAACCTAATCCGGTGCTCAGAGCCGCGGTCCTGTATGACGATGATGATATAGCAGTATTCGATAAGCCCGCGGGAATGGCCGTTCACCGCTCAAACGGACATAATACCGATACTCTTGAAAATCTGTTTGCCGCGTTATATCCCGGAGTATGTTTCCATGCAGTGAGCAGACTTGACAGGAACACTTCCGGAATAGTAGTTATCGCAAAGAATAAATTCATAGCTTCAAAACTGATGTCGGACGAAAAATATCGTCCGGACAAACTGTATTATGCTGTTATTGCGGGCGGATTCTATGAAAAATTCGGGGAGACCGGTGAAATAAACGCACCCATAGCTCGTGAAAATGAAAGCATCATAAAGCGAGTCGTCCGTAATGACGGAGATCATGCCTGCACGAGGTATAAAGTGAAAGCGTATAACGATAAAATGACACTGCTCGGAATTACGCTTGTGACCGGAAGGACTCATCAGATACGGGTACATTTCTCATATCTCGGATTTCCGCTGCTGGGCGACGATCTGTACGGCGGTGACTGTTCATTGATTAAACGGCAGGCTTTGCACTGCGGAAGCGTCGGGTTCAGACATCCGTTTACCGAACATCCTGTGTCGTTTAGGGCACCTCTGCCGGAAGATATGGCGGAAGTTTTATCAGATAACGGCTTGTTTTTTACAACAGATAATTAAACAATTGACGGATCAGTGATATAGAACAAAATGAAAGAAATATAACCACGGAGAGAAGAAATGTCAGACAAGAAACTTAACGTATGCCTGCTGAATGACTCGTTCCCGCCGCTGATCGACGGTGTGGCGGTGACAGTCATAAATTACGCGAGGATAATACAGAACGAGCTCGGCAAAGCTACTGTCGTAACTCCCTCATATCCGGGAGCGGAGGATAATTACGATTTTCCGGTAGTGCGATATTCAAGCCTTTCTACGGAAAAGCAGCTCGGTTATCGCGCCGGGTATCCCTTCAGCGCTTCAAAACTCGAGGCGATGAAAAACGAACAGTTCGATATAATACATTCTCACTGCCCGTTCTCGTCTACGGTTTTTGCACGCAATCTGAAAGAAAAAAACGGCTCGCCGCTTATTATGACTTATCATACGAAGTTTGACGAGGATATAAAGCGTATAGTTGAAAGCCCTCTTCTCGAACCGCAGCTTACCAGATTCGTGGTACAGAACATCTCTGTATGTGATGAGGTCTGGACTGTGAGCCGCGGGGCAGGTGAGAATCTCCGCAGCATCGGTTATGAGGGAGATTATATCATAATGCAGAACGGCGTGGATTTTCCGAAAGGAAAGGCATCTGACGAAGATGTTGACGCACTTCGCTCTACTTATGAACTGAGTGCGGATATACCGCTTTTCCTGTTTGTCGGCAGGCTTTTCTGGTACAAGGGTTTTCATGTGCTGCTGGATTCGCTGAAGATACTGAAAGAATCGGGAACCGATTTCCGCATGATGATAGTCGGAGACGGCGGTGATGCGGACGCTATAAAGGCGGAGGCCGAGCGGATCGGCGTCATGGACAAATGTATCTTCCCTGGCGCGGTCAATGACAGAGCGGAGCTGCGGGTATATTATACCGCTGCGGATCTGTTCGTATTTCCGTCGGAATACGATACAAACGGTATAGTCGTGCGTGAGGCGGCTGCCTGTGAGCTGCCGAGTCTGCTTATCAAGGGAAGCTGTGCTGCGGAGGATTTTACCCACTATAAGGACGCAATAATAGTTGAAAACAACGCCGAGGCTATCTCGAAGGAACTTATCTACGCTGCTTCGCATATCGATGACCTCGCGAAGCTCGGTGAAAATGCCATGAATGATGTTTACCTTTCATGGGAGGACGCTGTAAAACGTGCTTATGAGCGCTACCAGATAGTAATAGACAATTACAGGCGCGGTATAACGCAGTGCCGTGAGACAAAAACTCAGGAGATCCTGTATTCGTCTGTTTCGAGCATTACGAACTCTATACAGAAGGTGCGCAGTATCGCTGCTCTTGCAAAGCGCAAGACCATAAAGACGAGCAAGACGCTGACCAGCACGATAAGCGCCGGACTCAGCCGCAAAGACAAATAAAAAATTCCCGGCAGACGGTTTCACGATCGTCTGCCGGGATTCTCTTTTATGCGGTTATTATCTTGCTTGCATTGTGGAGATCGAGTTTTTCTACTGCGGCTTCGCGCATCTTATACTTGAGTATCTTTCCGGCTGCGTTCATGGGAAATTCGGTAACAAAGTCCACATATCTCGGAACTTTGTGCTTTGCCATGTGATCGCGTACGAAGTCCTTGATCTCGTCCTCGGTAGCGGTCTCGCCGTCATTAAGGATAATGCAGGCCATGATCTCTTCACCGTAGTCCTTGTCGGGAACGCCGATGACCTGTACGTCCTTGATCTTCGGGTAGGTGTAGAGGAAGTCTTCTATTTCCTTCGGATAGATGTTTTCGCCGCCGCGGATTATCATATCCTTGATACGTCCTGTGATCTTGTAGTAACCGTCCGAAGAGCGGCGTCTCGCAAGGTCGCCGGTGTGCAGCCAGCCTTCGGAGTCTATCGCTGCCGCAGTAGCTTCGGGCATTTTGTAGTAGCCTTTCATAATGTTGTAACCGCGGGCAACGAATTCGCCGTCCGTATCGTCGGGCAGATCCTGATTTGTTTCGGGGTCAACGATCTTGCACTCTACGCCGAAGATAGGACCGCCTACTGTATTAACACGCTGTTCGATGCTGTCTGTCGTCTTGCTCATGGTCGTTGCGGGAGATGCTTCTGTCTGACCGTAGGTTATGCAGATTTCGTCCATGTGCATTTTTTCTATGACTTCTTGCATAGTTTTGATAGGGCAGGGGGAGCCGGCCATGATTCCGGTTCTCATGTAGGAGAAATCTGTCTTGGGGAAGTCTTCATGTCCGAGCATTGCGATGAACATAGTGGGAACACCGTGGAAGCAGGTTATTTTTTCCTGATTTATGCATTTGAGACCCTTTCTCGGAGAGAAGGCCGGGATAGGCGACATCGTTACGCCGTGGGTCATCGAAGCAGTCATGGCAAGTACCATTCCGAAGCAGTGGAACATAGGCACCTGTATCATCATTCGGTCTGCGGTGGATAAGTCCATGCAGTCGCCGATAGCCTTGCCGTTGTTGACAACGTTGTAGTGAGTAAGCATAACTCCCTTCGGGAATCCGGTTGTACCGGAGGTGTACTGCATATTTGCAACGTCGTTCTTGTCTATGGTGCGGCGGAGTTTCTCGACTTCGCTGTAAGGAACTTCGGCAGCCTTTGCGTTTGCTTCTTCCCATGTATAAGCACCGGGCATCTCGAATCCGTCTGTGATGATATTTTTCAGTACAGGCAGACGCTTGGAAACGAGCTTACCCTTTTCGCAGGTGTCGAGTTCGGGACAAATCTCGCGGATAATCTTCTTGTAGTCGCTGTCCTTGTAGCTGTCGATCATTACAAGGGTATGAGTATCGGACTGCTTGAGCAGGTATTCCGCTTCGTGTATCTTGTATGCGGTATTTACTGTTACGAGTACTGCGCCGATCTTTGTTGTAGCCCAGAAAGTGATATACCATGAAGGAACATTGGTCGCCCAGATAGCAACATGATCGCCCTTCTTAACACCCATTGCAACGAGCGCTCTCGCAAAGTTGTCAACATCGTCCCTGAACTCGGGGTATGTTCTGGTATAATCAAGTTCTGTATATCTGAACGCATACTGGTTCGGGAATTCCTCGCACATTCTGTCGAGAACGTCCGGGAATGTGTAGTTGATGAGCTTTTCTTTCGGCCATACATATTTGCCGGTCTTTCTGATGTTATCCTGGAGGCCATGCTTGTGACGGCTTCTGTAAGGAGCCATATAGTTCGCGAACTGCGGGATAACGATACCGGCGTCGCAGAGGTCTCTTGACCAGCGCTTGACCCATTCAAGCGTAACGTAGCCGTTGTAGTTTATGCTCTTGAGCGCGGCGAACATTTCGGAAATCGGCATATCACCTTCGCCCATTATCTTGTATTCGAGCTTGCCGTCAGGCATTACGCTGTCCTTGATATGGGTGTATTTGATATGCTCGCCGAGATTGGCGACCGTAGTATCCGGGCTTTCGCCGCCGAAACGGTAGGGGTGGTGCATATCCCAGAGTGCGCCGACCTTGCGGCTGCCGACTGATTCGAGCACCTTGCAGAGACGCTTTGTATCACAGTAATCGCCGTTAGTTTCTACCAGCAGTGTAACATTGTATTCTTCCGCTTTTACGGCAAGTTCCTTGAGTTCGGAAATGACGAAATCATCATCTACAAGTCCGGAAGGAGCAAGTCCGTCGTCAGCGAGTATGCGTACGAATGATGTACCCATTTTGCTGGCGAGTTTTATATATTCAATGATCTCCTGCTTGTTCTCGGCAGACTTTTCCTTGAATCTGAGGCAGGCGCCCGAAGAGAAGCAGGATATTTCAAGACCGAGACTTTTCAGCTTTTCGATTGTGTACGGGAGCTGCTTTTCGGTAAAAGGTTTTGCCTTTACAGAAAAGATATCCTGTCCGAGGCCGCGGATTTCAATTCCGTCAAATCCGAGATCCTTTGCCATTGAATAGATATCGCTCCATTCAAAATCATAGCAGGCGAGTGTTGAGAAACTTAATTTCATTTTTCATACCTCCGTAAATTGTGTTCCTGGCAGGACGGCCTGGAAATAACAAAAACCGTCCCAAAGAATTTCTTTGAGACGGGAATATACTATACCCGCGGTACCACTCAAATTGCGCACATGGCGCCCCTCAGGCTCTATCAAGCCTTATGCATTGACGCAGCAGAACGGGAAACATTACTCGATCTCTCTTTCACATTTCCGACTCGGAAGGGAGCTGTCTTGTAATATCCGATACAATGGATCTTACAAACTGTATTATACAGTTTCGTATGTCCGTTACCGCCTCACATCACCCGACGGCTTTCTGAAAACATTCATACAGACGATCTTCGTCACAGTCATTGCGATTATATTAACACATTTTTTTTATTTTGTCAACAGTTTTTGGATTATTTTTTTGTTAAAAATCCTAAATGTGATCCTGATGTAAAAATTTTACAAAATACTATTGATTTTGTTGAAAAATTGTGTTATATTTATATATGGGTAAAGTATATATTTCTTTGCATTATATAAGGAGAAAAAATGTCCTATCTTTTTGACATACTGAAAAAATACAACTGTCTCGATATATGCGTAAGAATAGCCGGCAGTGTAACGCTGACAGTGGTCGGCGAGTATGACGGTATCTCATACCCGAAGGCTCTGCCGTTTTCGGACTTTGTATACATAGATGATTTTCCGACGCTCATGGACACAGTGGCGGAGTTCACGACCGGGACGAATGAACGGCTGTACACCCATTTCCGTATGGAGCATGAGGGTGAGCTGCACTGGGCATATATGTGCTGTCACAAGACATCTGATTTCACACGTTTTGACGGCGTGATCCTTGATGTATATGAATATGTTGAAAGCATACCTAACGACAGTGTGATAAGTGAGTTCGAAAGAAAACTCGGCAGCAAGATTTCTGTGCTGAACAACAATTCTGCCTCTCTTCTGGAAATATGCGGAATGGACTATCTGCTTCGCATACAGAAGCCATTTGCTTCGAACCCCGCGCTTTATACCGCTATTCTCGATGAGGACGGCGCTCTTATCTGTACACCATGTGAGACCGACCGCACGGCATACAGATATTCCGCTAAGGCCGCTATAAGATTCAGTTTCCGTATTGGTGCCTACTGGTATCTGGGTTCGGATGATAAAGATGCTTTCAATGTCGCGGAATCCTTTCTGAAAGGTCTTGCAGACTGTCTGTCGAGTATCGCGCACTCGATAATTGCACTCTATAACGAAACCGAAAACTCCAACGCGGTAAACCGTCAGCTTGGGGCCAACGTCGAACAGCAGATGCTGATAAACGGTATGCAGGCCGTTATAATGGAAGAGGCACGCGCCAGCGATGCTCTTAACCGCGTACTCGAAATGGCGTGCAGATATCTCAATATCGACGGCATCGTTTCTTTCGGTACTTACCAGAACGATGTGCCCGAAGAGCTATGCCGCTTCGAGATGCCCGGCAGTTCTCTCTCGGATATATACTCTTCTCTGAAAGAGCGTTATTATCTTATACAGAAAAGTATGGAGAATATCGACAATTACTTTTCGAGCGAGAATGAGACCCAATTAAAGGATCTGGGATTGGCCGGCTTTGCTATATCGAAGATAGACGATACCAATGGCGTAAGCGGTATGATCGTATATATAATGAAAAACGGAGAATACCTGTGGGAATACAATAACCGCAAGATGATAAGAAGCATATCGCAGGTCATCTCAACCGTTATTTTCCGTTATAAATCCGAACAACAGCTTGATGAGAAGAACAGGCAGCTCTACGATCTCGCGTTCTTCGATTCCATACTGAAAATAAAGAACAGAGCCCGTCTCGATATAGATATAACAGAGATCATAAGGTCCGGCGGAAGCGGCGCAGCGATGGCAATGCAGATAATCAACACCCGCTTCCTGAATGAAGTGTTCGGACAGAGCTATACCGACAAACTTCTGCGTTCTGTGGCACAGTTCCTTTCCGATCCGGAAATCGGCGGTGAAAATGTGTACCGCTATTCCGGCAGTATCATTATGATAGTCGCAAAGGATAAGACGGCTGATGATGCACAGACTATAACCAAGAAGATACTCGAACGTATCAAGGAACCCTTCAATATCGACGGTGTTGAGCAGTTTGCTGAGACCGCGATAGGAATAGCGGTGTACAACAGTTCCACCGTATCTGCGGAAAATCTGTATCGTGCTGCGACCTTGTCGCTTTACCGGGCAAACGAATACGGAAAGAACACGTTTGCGTTCTATCACCGAGAATTCCTGGATTCCAAGGGCGATGTATATAACCTCGAAAGTGAACTGCGGCGCTGTATAGCAGATAATATGCGTAACTTTGAGGTTACTTTCCAGCCTGTATTCGATATGAAGGGCGAAGTGTGCCACTATGAGACATTACTTCGCTGGACCAGTGAAACTATGGGAAAGATATCCCCGAAGGTATTCATGCGTCTTATGGAGAAGGTCGGACTCGATACTCCGATCGATCTGTGGGTGCTTCCGCGGGCGTGTGATTTCTGCATGAAGATCAGAAGCGCAACAGGCAGAAATGTCAAGGTGGGTGTGAACCTGACTACACATGAGATGCAGACCGGAACACTTCCGGACAGATTCAGGGCAGAACTTGAACACCGCGGCATAAGCGGAGATGCGCTTATTGCGGAAGTTCCTGAAGCCGCTCATGTCCTGTCTTATAATGACACGGCCTCGACTCTCGGCAGATTAAAGAAGCTCGGAGTCTCTGTATGCATAGACAGCTTCGGAAACGAATATCTGCCGCTGAATGTACTGAAAAACTCCTATGTGGATATGATAAAGGTAAGTTCCAGTTTTGTCACGAATTCCGGAGGCGAATTTGATGATGTTCTGTTAAGTACTACGTTTTCTCTTTCCGCCAGCAGGAATATAATCACCTGTGTCAAGAATATCGAATACAAGAGCCAGTATGATGCGGCGCTTCACGCCGGCGCTTCAATGATGCAGGGCGGTTTCCTTGAACTGCCGCAGACTTCGGAAGAGATACTTTCGAAAATTGTGGGCGGTAATATACCGCGGTTTGAAATGAAAGCATAACACAGGGATATGCAGATCTGATCTGCATATCCTTTTGGTGTACAGCTATTTTACATCATCAGATCAGAAAAATACTCCAGACGTATCTTGTCCGCGATGAGAGCAATAAATTCTGAGTTTGTGGGCTTACCGCGTGATGTGTGTATCGTATAACCGAACAGACTGTTCAGCACATCAACGTCACCGCGGTCCCATGCGATCTCTATTGCATGGCGTATCGCTCTTTCGACTCTTGAAGATGTGGTGCTGTATTTCTGTGCTACTGTCGGATAAAGCAGCTTTGTTATGCTGTTCAGCATCTCGTCATCGTTCACGGACAGGATTATTGCTGTGCGCAGATAGTGGTATCCTTTTATATGAGCCGGAATGCCTATACGGTGTATGATATCGGTGACTATGTATTCAATGTTCGTAAGCTCTTTGTGAAGCTCCGGCACCACAATCTTCTTGTAGCTTTTGAGTGAGCGCACCTTATTCACAAGAATCTCCGGCGCGAAAGGCTTCACCATGAAGTAGCTTGCTCCCGCTTCCATGATCTCCTTTTCGAGTTCAGGCGAATGAATGTTCGATACTACTATCGTAACGGGCAGTTCACCCTTGATCGTTCTGATCTCATCGAGCAGTGAAGCGGCGTCGAGTTCCGGCATTTTGGCTTCTATAATAAGAAAATCAGGCATATCATTTCTGACCGATTCAAGGATCACCCTTCCGTTCTTATGGCGTGTCGCTGTGAACATTCCTTCTTTCTTCAGGATGCTTGCCCATGTCAGGCCGTATTCCGCTGAGTCATCACCGATAAGTACTTTTATTTTGTCGTTCATATTTTTGAACCTCCTGTAATTTATTGACCTAATTGTAGCATATATTTTATGAATTGGCAAGAACTTACAGCAGAATTCGGAAACGTATAAAGGCGAATTTATCTTGTGTAGTTAGGCAAACGAAATAAAAGCCGCTCAAACGCATATATAGCAATATCCAGCGTTTCCGTGATGCGGAAAATCGCTGTGCTGAAATTTGTCGAAAACCATGCAGATCGGTGTTCCCTGAAACAATATGTGAGGTATAGGTCTGTAATATTTGTAGGAATAAACAACAATTCTGATGATAAAAAGAGAACGGAACAGAAATATCTGTTTTTGTCATGATATGTGTTAATATAAGTCAATTTTACTATACGGAGGATATTTTATGTCGAAGATACTGGATTGGAACAGCTATATTGAAGCAGCAGTAAAAACCGTTTCCGAAGGGTGCATACTTCTGAAAAATGAGAACGATACTCTTCCGCTTGCAAAAGAAAAGAGTACATCGGTATTCGGAAGAATACAGCTGCACTATTATAAAAGCGGTACCGGTTCCGGAGGAATGGTCAATGTTTCAAAGGTAACAGGTATAACAGACGGTCTTATCGAAGCCGGTGTGAATGTAGACCGCGAGCTTCTGGACATATATGAAAAGTGGGATCTTGAAAACCCGTACAATCTGGGTTCGGGCTGGGGCAGCGAACCATGGTCACAGCAGGAAATGCCGCTTTCCGATGAGGTAGCTTCCGCTGCCGCCGCGAAAAGCGCAACGGCGGTAGTGGTCATCGGAAGGACCGCGGGCGAGGAGCAGGATAATAAGCTGGAAAAAGGCTCATATTATCTTACCGATACAGAACTCGGAATGCTTCGGACGGTACGCAGACATTTCGGTAAAATGGCTGTGTTACTGAATATCGGCGGGATTATAGATCTGTCTTTCCTTGACGATGCATCAACAGCTCCCGATGCTCTTATGATAGTATGGCAGGGCGGCATGGTAGGCGGAAAGGGAACCGCCCGTGTCCTGACAGGGGAGGTGTCTCCGAGCGGAAAGCTCCCCGACACCATAGCGTACAGAATCTCCGATCACGCTGCCGACAGGAACTTCGGCGACAAGGACAAATGCATCTATGCTGAGGATATCTATGTAGGTTATCGTTATTTTGAGACATTCGCAAAAGAAAAGGTCCGTTATCCGTTCGGTTTCGGACTTTCATATACGGATTTTGAGATAAACTGTGAAAAAGCCGACGCTGTTTCCTGTAACGGCCGTGATATTATATGTATCGAAGCGACTGTAAAAAACATTGGCAGTAAGTATCAGGGAAAACAGGTCGTACAGCTTTATTATGAAGCACCGCAGGGCAGACTCGGAAAGGCTGCGCGTGTTCTGTGCGCATTCGGCAAGACAAAAGAGCTTGCTCCGGGTGAGAGCCAGACCATTGAGCTGCAAATTGATAAGGATTCGCTCAGGTCTTATGATGATTCCGGAAAGACCGGCTTCAGGAACTGCTTTGTAGTTGAGGCAGGGGATTACAACCTGTATATAGGAGCCGATGTACGCAGCGCTGAGAAGTGCTTCAATTTCAATGTCGCTGAAACATACATTCCGGAATCGGCACCTTTCCACAGGAATAATATACAGATGCTTGCCCCGCATACAGCGTTTGACCGTATAATACCTGTAAAAACAGAGAACGCCTATATCGAAGGAAGCGAGCCCGTACCTCTGAGCGAGATCGATACAGATAGGATAATTGCCGATAATATGCCCGCGGAGATACCGCAGACGGGTGACAAGGGCATAAAACTCGCGGATGTAAGGAACGGAAATAACACATTAGACGAATTAATTGCGCAGTTCACTGACGATGATCTTGCGTGCATCATACGCGGTGAGGGAATGGGCAGCCCGAAAGTAACGCCCGGTACAACATCGGCGTTCGCGGGAGTATCAAAGCGCCTCATCGACTTCGGTATTCCCAGCTGCTGCACGTCGGACGGTCCTTCGGGTATGCGTCTCGACTGTGGAACGAAGGCGTTCAGTCTCCCGAACGGGACTATGATCGCTTCGACCTTCAATACAGAGTTGGTATATGAGCTGTTTTCGCTTGCCGGTCTTGAGATAGCCGCCAATAAGGTCGATTGTCTGCTTGGCCCCGGAATGAACATTCATCGTCACCCGCTGAACGGCCGAAATTTCGAGTATTTCTCGGAAGATCCGCTCCTCTGCGGACTTATGGCAGCCGCGGAACTGAAAGGTTTGCATACTGCCGGCGTTACCGGTACCATAAAGCATTTCTGCGCCAACAATCAGGAATACAATCGTCATTTCCTGGATTCTGTTGTTTCTGAAAGAGCGCTTCGTGAGATATATCTTGAAGGCTTCCGTATAGCAGTACAGAACGGAAATGCACAGACTATAATGACTACTTACGGGTCGCTGAACGGTGTATGGACAGCGGGCAATTATGAACTGAACACTATGCTTCTGCGCGGTGACTGGCACTTCAGAGGCATGACGATGACCGACTGGTGGGCAAATATAAACCGCCGCGGCGAAAAGCCCGATAAACGCGACTTTGCCGCAATGGCGAGGGCACAGAACGACACATATATGGTATGTGCCGACGGTGAGAAGCACGACGATAACACTCTGGAAATGCTTGGAAGCGGTGGTCTCACAAGAGGCGAGCTCCAACGCAATGCAAAGAATATTCTGAACTTTGCTATGCACACCCGGGCCATGGACAGACTGCTCGGCTGTGATGAAAAGGTAGAGATCATCAATCGTCCTGCCGAAGAAAGTGAACAGCTTGGAGAGAATGTCAATGTATATACATTTGACAGTGAGGTTACCGTGCCGCTCAATCATGTTTCTGCGAAAAAGGGGACCAGCTATGTATTTGTGCTTGATCTGAAACGTTACGGTGATTATGAGGTAACTATCACGGCAAGCTCCGATGCGGGAGAACTGGCGCAGATACCTGTGACTCTGTTCACTCTGGGGACAGTCTGCGGTAATTTCACATGGAACGGAACCAACGGGGAATATGTGTCCATTTCAAGAAAGACGCCGCTGTTTTCGCGTTTCAGCACGGTAAGACTGTATTTTGCTCAGAACGGACTGAAGCTAAAAGATATAAAATTCAAACTTGTAAGAGAAGGGAAAACATTTATAGATGGCTGATTTCAAGTTACCTGTACACATTACGTCCGCGGCAGGCATAATAAAAAACAGCAGCGGTGAGATACTGCTGATAAGGAGTGAACGCCGCGGCTGGGAATTTCCCGGCGGAATGATCGAACAAGGCGAGGACATAATTAGCGGACTGAAACGTGAGATTTTCGAGGAAACCGGAGCGGAGGTCAGCGTGGGCGAGCTTTTCTGCGTATCTTCAAATACCTGCGTTGAACCCGGCTACAACGGTGTAGATCAGGTACCGCCGAAAACCATATTTGATTTTATATGCAGCTATAAAGGCGGAGAGTTTGTTCCGAATGAGGAAAGCCTTGAAATGAGATTTGTCAAGGAATCAGATGTGCTGGAAATGATCACAGCGCCCGTATATCGTGAACGATTCGGCGCATACCTCGAATACAGAGGGCGTCCGATATATATGAGATACGAAAAATACCCTGAATTCCGGAAATACTTCCAGATAACGATATAAGAAAAATCCCGCTCTGTACAGGGCGGGATTTTTATGATTACTGTCAGAGAAGAGATTTCGGATCGTACTTGGGTGTTACATATACCTTGTCGGGCTTATCGGTGACTTCTTCCTTGAATACTGTCTGCCATTCTTCGGCGGAATAGTCTTCGATAGTGCAGGTGATATAATGATCACTCATTCCGAGAGACTGCGCAAGCGCATTCTTTACGGCCTCTGCGGCCTTTTTCTTCTGTTCCTCGCTTCTTCCTGCGAGCATTTTGATACCGATGTGGGGCATTGTGTTATCCTCCTGTTATTATACTTTCTTAAATACTCTGGATGAGTGCGCTTCGACAGGAACACCCTGTGAAAGATCGAACTTCTCACCGGAGAGTATATCCTCAAACTCATCGCCGATGTTTACGTTGAATGTATGCGCTTCACCGGCATTTATCATGGATACCACGATATCGCCGTTATATTCGCGCTTGAAGGCATAATCGTGATTGTGGAGCTCAAGCTGTTTATAGTCACCGAGAGCGAGTGCTTCACTTTCCGTGCGGAATTCAGCCAGCTTTGCTATGTGTTTTGTAAGGTCGGTGGCTTCACTCTTCTCGAATTTCACACGAAGCGCGTCATCACCGCTCTTCTTGTCGCCTTCCCAGCCATATTCGCTGCCGTAGTATACAGCAGGTGCACCGGGCATCGTGAAAAGCAGGGAATAGATAGGGTTGAGATGCTCTTTGTTTTTAAGCATGGTCGCTATCCTGCTGACATCGTGGTTGTCTACGAAGGAATAGAGCAGCTTTCCTCTGTACAGGCACCAGCTGTCCTTGCCAAACTGTCTGTTGAGCGAGTGGGCTATCTCGAACATATTCATGTCGTTGAAACTTGAATAAAGCCCCTTGTAACATTCGTAATTTGTAACACTGTCCAGCATATCCGGATTCATCCAGCGATTATAATCCCCGTGAAGTGTCTCGCCCATGAGCCAGAAGTCATTTCTGAGCCATTTGCAGTGACCGTGCAGTTCCTTCAGGAAATTGAGATCGAGGCAGTAGGCCACATCGAGACGGAGTCCGTCTATGCCGAATTCCTGGAACCAGCCGGTAATGCAGTCTTTTATGTATTGCTTGACATCTCCGTTGTAGAGGTTGAGTTTAACGAGATCGAAGTGACCTTCCCAGCCCTCATACCAGAAATTATCGTCGTATGGGGACCTTCCGTCGCGCAGGTGGAACCAGTCTTTATACTTGCTCTCCCAGCGGTTCGCACGGACATCCTTGAAAGCCCAGAAATCTCTGCCGACGTGATTGAAAACGCCGTCTATTATGACACGGATGCCGTTCTTGTGCAGTGCGTCGCATACCTTTTTAAAATCGGAATTTGTACCGAGCCTGCGATCGATCCTGGTATAATCCGCCGTGTCGTAACCGTGTCTTGAGGACTCGAATACAGGGCCGAAATATACGGCGTTGAACCCGAGATCCCTGATGCGGGGTATATCGTCAAGCACCGAAAGGATCCTGCTTACAGGTTCACTGGTAAAGTCGTTCGGCTCAAGGGCACCGCAGTAGCCGAGAGGGTAGATGTGATAAAACGAGGATTTTTCATACCATTCCATATTGAAGTCTCCGTTTCCGACTTAATTATTCATGTCTGTATGATGTTTTTCAGTTACAGACATTTTTCAGTCTCGCATTTGTCAGCTTTTTTGATATATTATATCATATTTTTCACCATTTGTCATCAGTTTTTGAAAAAATTTATAAAAAATTGCAATTATCATTATTTGATATCACGGATTTCATATATGTTTAATATGCTATAAAGTTAGCGGCCGCTTACGTTGTTTCGCTGTATAAAGTACACAAAAACGGGGTCTAAAATTGTCTATTATGAGCAGTAGCTTTTTTGACCTTTTTGTGATATAATATCCATTGTATATATGTGTTGTGTTTCACATATGCGAGGACGCTGTGCGGCGATCCAATAAAAGGAGGTTCTATAAATGAGTTCCACACAAAAAGTAAAAGTTGCTTTTAATGGTACTGCCGAGCAGGAAAAGGCTCTCCGCAGTATGATTAATGAGCACAAGGGACAGGCTGGCGCGCTCATGCCTATCCTTCAGAAAGCACAGGAAATATACGGCTATCTGCCTATCGAAGTGCAGAGCATAATTTCCGAAGAGACCGGCATACCGATGGAAAAGATCTACGGTGTTTCCACGTTCTATGCTCAGTTCTCCCTTTATCCCAAGGGTAAATACAGGATCTCTGTATGTCTCGGTACGGCTTGTTATGTAAAGGGCTCCGGCGATGTATTCAATGAGCTTAAGAAAGAGCTTGGCATCGAAGAAGGCCAGTGCACACCCGACGGTAAGTTCTCTCTTGACGCGTGCCGCTGCATAGGCGCCTGCGGACTTGCGCCCGTTATGACCGTCAACGACGACGTTTACGGCAAACTCACCAACGACCAGCTTAAGGGCATTCTTGCTAAATATGCGGATTGATCGCTGATTATTACATCTAAAGATCGAAAGGAAAATTCAAATATGGAGCGTAAAGTATTAATTTGCGGCGGTACCGGCTGTACTTCTTCCGGAAGCATGAAGATCGCTGACAAGCTGGAAGCAGTCATAAAGGAAAAAGGTATTGCCGATCATGTAAAAGTAGTAAGGACAGGCTGTTTCGGTCTGTGTGCTCTCGGCCCTATTATGATAGTATATCCTGAGGGAACATTCTATTCCATGATGAGCGAGGAGCATATTGAAAAAATAGTTGAAGAACACCTCATTAACGATCGCATCGTTGAGGAGTATGTTTATGAAGAAACAAAAACTCCCGACGGAATCATCGCATACAATGAGACTAATTTCTATAAAAAGCAGAACCGCGTAGCACTCCGCAACTGCGGTGTCATAAACCCTGAGAACATTGACGATTATCTTGAGAAGGACGGCTATAAGGCTATCCAGAAGGTACTCAAGGAAATGACACCTCAGCAGGTCATTGACGTAGTTCTGGCTTCCGGTTTAAGAGGCAGAGGCGGTGCAGGCTTCCCGACAGGAAGAAAATGGCAGCTCGCCAAGGATCTTGTAAAGGACGCTGACCAGAAGTATGTATGCTGCA
>JAEEGL011316459.1_pt1 | contig 15540 bp, 16 predicted proteins | sample 9134231 | NCBI WGS metagenome assembly JAEEGL01 (sample SAMN16246548, study PRJNA631951) | gut metagenome | biome: gut microbiome; feature: rumen; material: fiber-attached | host: Bos | place: Iran: Karaj | collected 2018-10
CCAATAAGCAAGCCATCAATCCCTTGAACATCCAAGTAACCGCCGGCTGTATCTGAATTGACGGAGCCGCCATAGAGAACGGAGATTTCTTCGCCGATTTCTTTACCATAGAGCTTGGTGATATGCTTGCGGATAAGAATTACCGCAGCATCAATATCGCATGGTCTAGCCGGCTTGGCGTTTTTATTGGTAGAAATTGCCCAAACTGGTTCGTAGGCAATGATAACTTTAGAAATTTCTTCTTTGCTGACGTCGTGAAGCCCATTAGTAAGCTGATTGTAAATTGTGGCAGCAGTTTCGCCTTCGCGACGATCCATAGCGGTTTCACCAATGCAAAGGATTGGAGTGAGGCCATTGCGGAGAGCAGCGGCTACTTTCTTGCCAATATCTTCTTCGGACTCATTGAAAATATAGCGACGTTCTGAATGGCCAACGATAGCATAGTCAACAAAACTGCGAATTTGCGAGACGGAAGTTTCGCCGGTGAAAGCACCGTAATCGCGCCAGTAGAAATTCTGAGCGGCGAGCTTCATTTGTCGGCGATTAATTTGAAGGGAAAGTGGTTGTAGAGACACCGTGGATGGTGCAACAACGACCTGGACGCTACGCGAAGGGGTAATGCGGTTCGCGAGGCGCTGCAAATAGAGGCTGGACTCACCTGGGGTGAAGTTCATCTTCCAGTTGCCAATGATATAAATTTTACGAGGACTAGTCATAATACAATTTTAACATAAGCAACTATTTTTGGGGCTGTTTTAGATAACGTAGACTGGGCAGCCGTAAGAAGTCCAGGCGAAAATGAAGAGCAAATCATTGATGATCATGGCAGGGAAGGTGATAAGGGTGAGAATAGGTAGATTAAAAATCACAATAAGATTTGCGATAGTCCAAACAATGGTAGTAAGGATGATTTCGGTGGCGTGAATACTGAAATTGAGGGAATGGGCGGTTTTTGCGATGAATTTTCGGATGCTAGTATTGTAGGAACTAAAGGCGAGAATAAGAATAGCGAAAATAACGATGCTAATGATGATGCCGGTAATTAATTGGGCAGGGCTACTGCTGGCATTGCTGGTAGCAACTTCGGCGGTTGTTGGCACGTAAAAATGAGAAACCGGCTGAGGTGTGCTACTAGTAGTGGCGGTTTTAGACAAAAGAGCTGGCAAAAACGCAATTGTGATGGAGCCAGCGCAAAGAACGGCTCCTACTGAAAGCAAGAACCGTCCGGATGTGCGGCAGATTCGTGCAAAAAGATGTTCCTTCATGCACTTATTTTAGCATAAACTATTTAACTAGGCCGAGAATGCCACGCAATGCGTAAGCGGTGTCTTCGTGAGAGCGAACCGTAATAGTATCAATACCCATTTGAACAACTGGATAATCGTTGCCACCAGGCTGAGTCATATCGCCAAAGTAGAGAATATCTTCTTTTTCGACTTTGAGCTCTTCCATGAGGTGGGTCATACCAAAGACTTTGTTCATGCCTGGAGTGATAGCATTAATGGAGGTAGTACCGCCGATTTCGTAATCATAAGCAGGAGCGAGTTCTTTGGCGCGCTTGACGATAGCTTCGCGCTTCTTGCAATCTGGATCCCAAGCATATTTGGCTTCAGTGCCAGCGTGCTGACCGAGGGCAGAGAAGGTGACTTGGCTAAGGCGGTTTTCGATTATTTCATCGCCTTCGGCAAGCTTATCTTCTTCCCAATAACCGAGTTCTTTAGCAGCGGTTTCGATAGCTTCAGTGATTTCTTTGACCTGCTCGTCGGTGAGGGGATAGCTGTAGACTTGCTCCCAATCTTTTTTGGCAGCAGAGTATTTGTAATATTGAGTACCCTGAGCGACAAAGAGATGAAGATGCTCTAGTTGCTCTGGGGTGGCGTCTTTGAGCTGGTCAACAATCTGGAATAAGAATTGATCGTACTTTTGGCCGGAAATTGGGCAAATCTCAAAATGGTCAAGACACTGCGTGAGGAGATCGGCGATTTCTGGCGGGATTGGCGTCTTGGCAATATTAAGGGTTTGATCGACGTCAAATGCTAGTACTTTTTTCATAAAAACCTCCAATGTTATGAAAAATATTATATAAGATTTTTTGACAAAGGGAAAGCCACGTCCTTGCGAACGTGGCTGTGGTAAACAGAGACATTTGCGCTTTTAGCGCGGGCGAAGACAATTAGTCGGCCGGACCCATGATGGCGTCCAGGTTCTCATCGATGGACTTCTTGGGGTCCCAGGTGAGATCCGGATACTTCTTGGGAGCGGGAGCCGGAGCCGGATTGTCCTTCTTGGGGGCAGGTGCCGGAGCCGGTTCGTCCTTCTTCGGGGCAGCCGGTTCGTCCTTCTTGGGAGCCGGAGCCGGATTGTCCTTCTTGGGGGCAGGTGCCGGAGCCGGAGCCGGATTGTCCTTCTTCGGGGCAGTCGGTTCGTCCTTCTTGGGGGTCGGAGCCGGATTGTCCTTCTTGGGGGCAGGTGCCGGAGCCGGATTGTCCTTCTTCGGGGCAGCCGGTTCGTCCTTCTTGGCCTGAGCGGTCGCGGACGCTGCCTGAGCGGGCTTGGAGGCCGACTTGGTGCCGGTGGCATTCAGCCAGGCCAGCATCTGGCCGCTTACCTCGTGGAGCTGCTCATTGGTAGCGCTGCCGCTGGGGGCCTTGATGGTCAGGGTCGGAACCATATAGGATCCGTCCTGCTTTCTGGTCGCCTTCACATCGAAGGGGCCCTTGGTACCGCCAACACGGAGCTTGCGCTTGGACAGCCAGTCGGCCGCCAGGTTGCTCACGGTGCGGCGCTGAGCCTCGGTGCTGATTTCGCCTTCAACGGGCGCGTCCAGTTCCAGGGTGCCGTCATCGTAGGACAGGATCACCACATCGGTGGTTTTCGGGTCTTCGTTGGAGTTGATCGTGTGGGTACCGTCGGGAGCGACATAGATTTTCGTCTTCAGAGCCATGGAGTCCATCCTTTCTGCCTCCTCTTATTAGGAAGCCTAGAAAATTTTCTCAGCTGCGAAGTGCAGTACTGAGGCTCATTTCATCGAGCATTAGGCGCACTAAGCTTTTAATGCGCTTGATGCTCGATAAAATGTCGAACTCTTGTGGCTAAATGTCTCGAAAAGAGCAGTATTCGTGCTATTTGCGAATACGTATATATACTATCACACTTTTGCAAAAAAGTCAATAGCATTTTGCAATAAAGGAAAAGCCCCACTCCTTGCGAAGTAGGGCGGTCGGGTTGGTTTTATGACCCGGAAGAAAGTGCTTTGATGGTGTTATAGAGGAAAGATTCGGTTGTGCGCTCCAAATTGGTGTGAAAGACGACTTTTTTGATGCAATCACGAATTCGGAGGCGCTCAGACGAGCTTATCTCTTTTTCATCGGCGGCACGCAGGATTCCCGGTATAGCCTTGAGAAGGATCTCCAGTTCCGCCTTGCCAGAGATGATTCGGTTACAAAACTCTTCTATCTGGTCAGGGCTGGCCTTCTCGAGCTCGAGAATGGCCTTGATGCGGTCGTCGTCGATGGGGACGGCAGGAGCAAGGGTGTCCGCTTTGGCGGAGCCACCGCTGATGATGCCGGTGTCCGGAGAGAACAGCAACATGCCGAGGAAAAACGCGAGACGCTTTAACATGTTAAAAACTCCCTTCTATAAAAGGTGCGTTTTGGATATTCCGAGGAAAAACCAACTCATGTCTATTATATCACGAATAGACCAAAAAGTCAAATAACGCTAGAGGTTAACTACCGTACGAGCGCGAATTTATTTTTGCCTTTTTTGATGACGGAGAGGTCGTTGATCGGCTGGTCGGCAGTGACCTTGACGCCGTTTACAGAGATGGCATTGCCAGAGACAAGTTGGCGTGCGTTGCCTTTGCTTGGGGCAAGACCAGTTTCTACGAGAATATCGATAAGATTGGTGCCCTTAGCAGCGGTAGGGAAGCTCTTGGCGAGCAAATTGATATCTTCAGGGGTGAGATCAGAGATATTGCCGCCGCCAAAGAGAAAATCAGTGAGTTTTTGGGCCTGCAAAGCAGCCTCTTCGCCATGAACAACTTTAGTAACCTCAAAACCAAGGCGTTTTTGGCCAAGGCGGGCACCTGGGTTCTCGTGATGGGCGGCGAGAATCTGGTCGAGTTCTTCTGGCATGATAAAGGTGAAGTACTTGAAGTAATCTTCGAGTGCGTCATCGGACTGATTGAGCCAGAACTGATAGAAGTCGAAAATGCTGGTCTTTTCGGCATCGAGCCAGACGGCATTACCTTCGGACTTACCGAATTTGCGGCCAGAGACCTTGTCAATAATGAGTGGGCAAGAATAGCAGTCGGCAGTGGCATTTTCGAGGCGCTTAATGAGATGGATACCAGAGGTACAGTTGCCGTACTGGTCAGCACCGCAAAGCTGTAAAGTGACGTTATGCTCACGGAAAAGATGAAGGAAATCGTACCCCTGGATGAGGGTGTAGCTGAATTCAGCATAAGAGATACCGGAGCCGCCTTCGCCGATGCGTTTTTGAACGAATTGGCGGTCGAGTAGCTGAGTCATACTGAAAGCTTTGCCGATTTCGCGAAGGAATGGTAGGAATTTGATGTCTTTGAACCAATCATTGTTATCGAGAACTTTGGTACCCTCTGGGGAATGAGTGACACGAACGATTTGGGCGGCAAGAGCGGCTTTATTGTGCTCGATTTCCTCGAGAGATTTGAGATCACGCTCGGTGGTGTCTTTCGGGTCGCCAATTTGGCCAGTGGCGCCACCAACAAGATAATAAGGAGTATAGCCGTGACGAGCAAAGCAAGCGCACATCATGAGAGCAGCGAGATGGCCGATATGGAGACTATCAGCGGATGGGTCGGTGCCCCAATAGAAATTACGCGGAGCTTTGTCTAGGTCTGATATCTGGTCCAGCGTATGCTCGGCAACAAAACCGCGCCACTGGAGTTCTTCGGATAATTTCATGAATACTCCTTTAGTTAATGATTTATATATTATATAACAGGGGCGGGAAAGCGTCAAAAAACATGAGCGATGCTAGTTGGTATAATAGGAGCAGAGTATTTATGGAACGAATGGCATTATTTGATGCAGAGCATCGACCGACGGGGGAAGTAATTGGGCGGAATGATCCAGTTCCAGAGGGGCGGTATAAGAACGCAGTGCTCCTTTTTGTGCAGAATTCTAGGGGTGAGTATTTAATACAGAAGCGAACACCGCAGAAAAATGGATTACTTGCAACGACGGGTGGACATATAGATGAAGGAGAGACTAGTCTTGAGGGGTTGTGCCGTGAGGTAAAAGAAGAGATGGGACTGGTTTTAGCTCCAGAATCGGTAGAATTGTTTGCCACAGTTCGAAATGAAGAAGAGCGGACGATTTGCGACGATTATTTTGTAAAAATGGATGTGAATCTTGATGAGCTAGTGCTTCAAAAAGAGGAAGTGGAGAGCGTGCGGTGGATGACGCGGGCGGAGGTGGAAGAAGCTTATCAGGAGGGGGATTTTATGCCGTCACATTATGATGAATTTGTGCGTTTATTAGAACGAAAATAAAAACCACCGTCCTTTTGGGGCGGTGGCGAGGTAGGGGGATTAGTTTTCGACGATTTCAACTTCGTCGAGGCCGGTTTCGCGGGAGATGAAGGCGGTGGCGATTTCGTAGCTGCCGTCATATTCCAGGATGGAGACCATGTGGTTGCCGACTTTCTCGTTGAGCAAATCCAGATCACTGTAGGAGATATTGTTGGGGTCGCGATCACCAAACCATTCCTGGTAGGTGGTTTCATAGGGGACGGGGTTATCTACCATAATCCCATTCGCATATTTGGGGCGAATGTCGACGAGGCAACCATCCGGGCCGAAATGGTTGGCCGGGCTGTCCTTGCGAATAGTTTCTGCGCAATTTGTAGCGGGACAGCGCGGAATGATCTGGCGAGGTCCAGTAGGGGGCACGATTTCGTCGATGGCGTGATCGAGATAGTGGCTGTCGGTTTCGAGATAGCACTGCTCGGGCGGAATCTGTTCGGGATGTTCCCGCCAGAGCTTGATTTTCTCGATCTCTTTCTTGTCGCAGTAGGTGTAGAAATGCTTGAGCGGGTGCTTGACGTCAGAGAAAGGAGTCGGCGTGATGGGTGTGAAGTAGGCGTGCGGATCGTAGGCGTCGCCAGCTTCGGGAAGAGCCTTGACCCGGGCCAATACTTTCACCATCTTGGCGCAGAGTTCATGGCACTTAGGGCCAGAATAGTCGTGCCAGGTAGTAGTCTTTTTGGGATCCATGGTCATGAAGAGGCCATTCGCGAATTCTTTCTTGTCATCAACCCAGTTGTCGCCAGTGTAAGTATAAAGCGTCATTTCGAAAGTATTGGGGTTGATGGAAAGGATGTCCTTATCAAACCAAATTTTTTCAACGGCGGCGCAGTCGGTCCAGCCAACACGCGGGATAGTACCCTGGGTGCGTCCGAAAATGATCTGGAAGTTGGTTCCGAAGACACCTTTGACATAGGTGAACTTCAGAAAACCACTGCCATAGGTATCGAAGGCAACGTGAAGCTCGGGAGACTTCCAATTGCGCTTTCCGAGAGCGCGGACGATGTCTTCGGCGGGTTTGTCGAAGGGGAACATGCGAGCGGTCGGGAAAAGAAAATTGGGAACATAATCGAACAGAGTCATTTGAAAATCCTCCTTTAAAAGATCTAAGACTGGTGCGTTGAGCGAGTCTTTCCGCTTATTATTATATAATAAAAATGGCATGGCGTCAATGAAGAAGATTTGCTACAATTGGGGCATGAAAAAGCAGGACGTCTACGATTTTGCCTTGAATCATTATGCGGTGACGCCAGATTATCCATGGGCGGATGAAAAGTATAAGGATGCAGCAGTATTGAGACATATAAACAATCGAAAATGGTTTGGTCTAGTGATGGACGTAAATGGGGGCTTAATTGGGCGCAATCCTGACAGAAAGTATGAAGTAATGAACGTGAAGGCTGAACCGGAAATGATTGCAAGCTTATGTGAGCAAAAAGGCGTGATTCCGGCTTATCACATGAATAAAATGCACTGGATTTCGTTAATACTCGAAGAAATCGAGCCGGGTTTACTATATTCGCTACTTGATAAAAGCTATGAATTAACAGATTCAATTAAGCGGTATGGTAAAATATAGGACGTGGGCCCATCGTTCAACGGATAGGACATATCCCCTCTAAGGATACAATGCTGGTTCGATTCCAGCTGGGCCTACCAAATGTTAAGTAATAGTCGCCCGTCTGGGCGTTTTTTGGATTATAGTTAAGATAATAGTATGATTTTTTCACATAATTTTGAAATTGGGGTAGAAAATGCGAATGCATTTGGAGAAATAACGAATAAGTTTATTTTGCAGTGCCTAGAGAATGTGGCAACGCTACATGCAATAAAAGTCGGTGACGAGAATAGTGGCGTGCGCGAAGGGGATATTGGGTGGGTGCTAATGCAGTGGAAGATGAGCGTACTAAGACGGCCGAAGTATGGTGAAAAGATTACGGTGCAGACTTGGACGCGTAATAATAGGCAGTTTTTGCGTGATTATGAAGTATACGTTGGGGATGAATTGGCGGTTTCGGCATCGTCGAGATGGATTCTAGTGGATATTAAGAACGTGAAAATCTTGCGTTTTACACCAGAATATACGGATAAATATGAGCCGATTGATAAAACGGTGCCAGAAGAAAACTTAAAACGCTTGAAGGAACTAGATGATTATTCGAAGTCGGCGAATTTTGCGATCCGTAAGAGCGATATCGATGTCAATCAACATATGCATAACTTAAATTATTTGGATATGGCAAAAGAAGTGATTAGCTGGGATAGGGAACTGAATAATCTAGAGATTGCGTATAAGAAGCAGATAAAATATGGAGAAAAAATTAAGGTTTTTGGAGCCGAACAGGACGGTAAGTTCTTCGTGAAAGTGATTAACTCGGAGACGGGAGAGCTCAAAACTTTGATCGAGTTGCAATAAAAAACCACCGGCGGGGCCGGTGGGATAGGGGTGCAGTCATAAGCCGAATGAGCCTTTGCTCAGGTTGATATGGCCACAGACGTAGTTGATGGAATGGAATTTCGTGCAGCCGCTGATCTGGGCATAACCGTAAACCTGGGCATCGTCATAGACTTTGGCATTACCGAAGATTTTGGCGTGACCATAAACGATGGCGTTACCGAAAACCTTGGCGCGACCGAAGACCATGGCTTCTTGGTCCACCCAGCAGCGTCCCTTAGGGGAAAGATTGGACCTTTTTTCGATCCAGCCACCGAGTTCACCAGCTTTAACAAAGCAACGATGGCTTTCGCAGCAAACGGGGTTGCCGATGACGAAATCCTCTGTGCTGATGATGCGGTGAAGAGTGATGGATCTGCCTCTGTGGGTGATAGTTTTGGTCTCGTCAGTAAAACGAAATGATGCCATCGAGTGCACCTCCTCGAAAGTAGAAAAAATACACTAGCTCGTGTAAGCTAGTGTATTTATTATACCATGGATTTCTAAAAAAATCAATAGAGGTAACGGTTAGTTAGAAGCTGATGTACTGGTTTTTAACATCTGGTTTGCGGGCAAGAAGTTCATTATGACTAAGCTCTAGGGTGGCAATGTTCACAGGATAGGCACGATTCATAAAAGTGAGTGGCTTGGCGCTAGCTTGGATAGTAGTAATGGCGCCACAGATAATTGATTTTTCGTCCGGCTCGGTAATATGCGAGCGCGCATAGCGCGGGAAGAGATGCTTGCCTGGAGCAAGAATACCGCGATCAGAGCGCCAAAAATCACCGATGACTGGTGGCACAACGCCGTTGTGCATGTGGCCGGAGATGAAAAAATCAAATTCATAGAGATAACTGGTGATTTCGGAGTCGTGCAAGAAAACGGGCGAGTGGATGAGGGCAATTTTTACCTTACGCTTAGGGAGCTTTTCGATAAGTTTATGATTGAGCTGATGAAGGTCATAAATCATGATATTTTTGTCTTCGCTGCCAGGATGAAGAATAGATGTTGAGTGGTTTTCGTCACGATCGAAGTTGAAGTACTCAGGTGTTTGAGTAAAGCCAAAGACGTAGACGTTCTTGTCTTCGTAGGAGGTGTTATCAAGGAGTTGGACATTATCAATAGCATTGATGGCTTTGACGAGATGGGCTGGACTGTGGGCGTACCAGTGGCGTTTTTTGGAGAAGACGCCATTAAAATCTGGATTCTTGTGGTAAAAATCATGGTTGCCGAGGACGATTAGAGTTGGGGCAACTTGGCCGAGGCGAGCAAGCCAAGCAGTCAAGTGATGCATTTTAGCATCGGTATTAACATAGTCTAGCGAATCGACGATGTCGCCAGAGATAAAAATGTAGTCGGGTGAGAGTTTTTTAGCTTGCGCGACGACGGCGCTTAAAGTAGAAGCTTTGACGTGCGGGCTAAAATGAACGTCGGAGAGGAGCAGGAATTTAAGGCCATCTTTGTATTTTGGCGCATAAAATTTATACTGGCTGTAATAGAAACATTTCATTAGCATTATTATAGCAAAGTTATTATGGCTGGTTTTTGGATGGTTTTCACAAAAATAGTGTCCAAATTAGCCTATTTCACACTACATATAGCGGTTATGCAAGTATTATGGCAGAAAAAATAGAAATGTCAGTTCTTGCGGACGGTAAAAAAATCTCTTATGCTAAAGTTGTGTATTATTAAGGGTAGGGCAAGCAAAGGAGGTGTGCCCAAATGAAAACAAAAACTAAGTATATTTTTGTAACAGGGGGAGTAATCTCTGGCGTCGGTAAAGGCATCATGGCTGCTAGTATCGGCGCTATTTTGAAGGCTAAAGGTCTGAAGGTATCGATGCAGAAATGCGACCCGTATTTTAACGTTGATGCCGGACTTTTGAACCCACGCGAGCACGGAGAGTGCTTTGTGACGCAGGATGGCGCAGAAACAGATTTGGATTTGGGCCATTATGAGCGTTTCCTAGATGAAGAAATGACAGGTAACTCGATTTGGACATCAGGGAAGCTTTATAAGAAATTGATTGATGCAGAGCGGGCTGGTGAGTTCGGCGGGCACACCGTACAGCTAGTGCCGCATGTGACAGGTTTGGTACAACAGACTTTTTTGGATAATGCGAAACATTTTGGCTCCGACGTTCACATAGTTGAGATTGGTGGTACGATTGGTGATCTTGAGGGCTCGCATTTTGTAGAAGCGATTCGTGAGTTTCCGACTAAGGTTGGGCGCGAAAATGTTCTTTATGTACATGTTTGTTATGTGCCGTGGTTGTCGACTTCGCAAGAATTTAAGACAAAACCAGCACAGAATTCCTTGCGTGATTTGCGCCAATTTGGCATTGTGCCAGATATGGTAGTAGCAAGGATGGATGTAGACCGGTTAGTAAAAGCACCACAAGTAGCATATAAGCTTGCTACGTTCTGTGGCGTAGGTGAAGACGCAGTAGTTTTAATGCCAGACGCAAAATCTGTTTACGAAGTGCCTCTAAATGCAGTGAAGGGTGGTGTTTTAGCGCCACTGGAGCGTTTTATTGATCATGGCGACCCAGATATGACGCAGTGGGAAGATCTCGTAAAACGTATTGAAGCAAGTCCAAAAGAAATCGTAAAGATTGGCTTAGTGGCAAAATATATCGACAACACGGATACGTATTTATCAGTGACGGAGGCTTTAAAAGCGGCGGCCTGGAAAGTGGGCGTGAAGCTCGAGATTGATTGGATTTCTGCGGAACAGGCAACAGAAGCAGACTTTGCGGATGTAGATGGAATTGTGGTGCCAGGCGGCTTCGGGATTCGCGGAATTGAAGGAAAGATCGCGGCTGCAACCTATTGTCTAGAACACAATAAGCCATATTTGGGTCTCTGCTTGGGCCTGCAAACAGCCGTGATTGCGGCAGCACGTCGCGGTGGAGTGAAAAACGCAAACTCTGAGGAGTTTGACGCACCAAAAGATGCGAATGTGGTTTACATTATGGAAGGTCAAAAGGGCAAAGAAAGCACGGGTGGTACGATGCGATTAGGAAATTATCCAGCAAAACTCGTGAAGGGCTCTAAGATTGCTGAATTGTATGGCGCAACGGATATTGTAGAACGTCATCGTCATCGTTATGAAGTAAACCAGAAGTTTTTGAAAGAAATCGAGAAGGGTGGTTTGGTAGTTTCTGGGACGTCTCCAGATGGAAAATTGGTGGAATTTGTAGAGGCGCCAGCTTGTGATTATTTTGTGGCCACACAAGCGCATCCAGAATTTAGAAGTAGGCCATATCGTGCGCATCCTCTATTTGAAGGTTTGATTCGCGCGAGCCGTCAAAGATAATTTGTGATTGAAAATTGGTGGGCGTGATTTTTGAATTGTTTTTGAGAAAAAAGAAAAGGACGGTCTGCGGGTAGACCGTCCTCGGGCTCAGTGAGCCCTGGGTGGAGGATAGGGAGATGAGGGGGAAGGATCTATAGGGAAGCCACTCCCAGGTAAAGCTTAAGCGTTTGCGACGCCGGCGAAGGCATTCTGAACGAATTCATTGATGCTTTCGCGGGTCAAACGCTCACGCTTGACGCGTGCTGCCTCTTCGGCAGCGATTTCCTCTGCGGCAGAGGCGATTTCTTCCTGATGCAGCTCGGCGGCGATTTCAGCGGTACGCTGGTCGCAGTCTTCGCGGGACAGGCAGACTCCCTTGGTCGTCTTCTTCTTATCGATGACCTTGGCGCAGTGGGCAATTTCGGCCAGGATGTGGGAAAGCTTCTGCTTGTCGTGCCAATCGATGCCGGCGCGATGCAGGCGAGCACGATACTGTGCTCTGCGGCTGTCGTCATCATGCATTTTGACATAGGTCGCAACTGCAGTCTTATTGTCATATACCGTCGCGCGATAGATCAACCCATCGATATGCTGAGGGTTGAGACCACGGGCGGAAAGCTCGCGGCGAAGCTCATTGAAGCTTTTGGCCTGTTCAGCGTTCGGCTTCTTGATGCGGGACAGTTCGACATAGTCCATAGCCATCTGTTCGAACTTCTTGGGCATCCTGGGTTCATTTTCGGCGAGCGCTTTCTTACTCATCGTAAAACCTCCTAATGTACGTGTCTGTTGTAGTGACAAGTGACATTTCATCCTTTGGCGAGTTTTTGAAGGCTCATCAAAGAGTGAAATACAACCCCGATAGGATTAGTATCGAAGTCATGATGATATTGTATCATACTTATGCAGATATGTCAATAGTATAAGCGGAAAAGGTGATTTGAAACAGGGGTGAAATGATGTTATATTATATACATTATGGACAATCTAAAAGAATTAATTAAAGGAGCTATCAACGATTTATATGGCATCGAAGATGCGGTCGTGGATTTGGCGGATGTGCCAGCTGATATCCAGGGTGATTATTCGACGAATGCTGCAATGCGTTTGGCGCGTCAAGTTGGTAAGAATCCGCGTCAGATTGCGGAAGAGATTGTCCAGGCTTTGGGTGATTCTGGGTATAGTTTTACGGTGGCGGGGCCAGGATTTATCAATATTGAAGTATCGGGTGTAGCATTGCATGATCAATTGGCGGCAGCATGGACTGACCATTATGGCGATAATTTGAATGGCGTTGGTAAGATTGCAATATCGGAGTTTCCAAGCACGAACATTGCGAAACCATATTCTGTAGGGCATCTGCGTCCAGGTACACAGGGTTGGGCGGCCAAAAAAGTGCTAGAAGCGAATGGCTGGAAGGTCGTGACGGATAATCACTTAGGTGATGTGGGCACGCCGTTTGGTATTTGGGCGGTAGGTTTTAAGCGCTCAGGGATGGATTTTGATAAGGTTACTGTCTATGACCTTGGCAATATTTACATCAAGATGAAGGCAGATTTGAAGGCGGAAGAAGCGGCTGGTAAGCATGAATTAGCAGATGAAGTTCAAGATTGGCTCTTAAAGCTAGAAGCGCGCGACGAAGAAGCAGTAGAATTATCTGAGCATTTCAAAGAGATTTCACTGGCACATACGCATGAAGTGATGGCGCGATTAGGAATTTCCACTGATCTTGAGATGGGGGAAAGTTGCTTCGTTGAGCGCGGCAAAGATGCGGTTTTGGAATACCTATCTAAGGGATATTTTGAGAAAAACGAAGATGGCTCCGTGATTTGTTCTTTGGATGATTACGGTATCGATGTGCCAATGTTGATGCAAAAGAGCAACGGCGCGGCATTATATGCGACGACGGATCTTGGGTGCATGCTGTATCGCGTTGAAAATATCCATCCGGATAAGATTATTTACGCGGTTGGTGCGGAACAAAAGTTCTACTTTGAGCAGTTATTTGCAATGGCGAAGAAAGTGGGGATCGAAGTCGAGAATTATCATATGTGGTTTGGCACGATTGATCAGATTTCGCCAGAGGGGAAGCGTGAAAAAATGTCTTCTCGCAAAGGGGTAGTACTAATGGAGGAGCTGCTTAATGATGCAGAAAAGCGAGTGCGTGATAACTTCGGCGGCGATTTGGGTGATGACGATATACGAAAGATAGCAGTGGGCGCGATTAAGTTTAGTGATTTCGTGGCGGATCGCAAAACTGGAATTCTGTACGATCCTGATAAGATTTTTGCTTTAACAGGTCAGTCAGGGCCGTTTTGTCAGTATGCTTGCGTGCGTTTGGGCAGAATTTTGGAGAAGAATGCCGATTTTAAGACGGTGGAATATGAAGATTATGACTACGAGGCAGAGAAGACAGTCTTGCAGCTATTATTGAAGTTCCCATCAGTAGTAGAGGGAGCCTGCGAGAATTTTGAGATGCATAAGATTGCGGGCTTTGCGTTTGAATTGGCTCAAGAATTGAACCGATACTATGAGACGACGCCGATTTCGACGGCGGAGCCAGTAGCGCGCTCGGCACGGTTGGATCTGATTCAAAAGGCAAAATTTGTACTGACGAGGGCTTTGGATCTCTTGGGTATCGAAGTGCCAACTCAGATGTAGCAACCTTAAGCATCTTGACTTTTTAGAGAAAGTGTGCTAAAATAAATACATGGTTCATCTTTATGTAGCCATGACCCTTTAATTATTGGTAAACGATTACAATGTAGTATCAGATTCTAGTTTAGGACTGGTTTTCCTAGAGGGGAAGGAAATCTAGTCCTAAGCGAAGCCACTCGTGACGGACTAAGAACAGCTCGCCGACGAGCGAGCGGGAAGATGAGGTGCTACATGGGAAGAAAGTATCTTGACCGACGCGTTCATGCGTTCATGAGCGCAAAAAACGCCATAGGCGTGCGCGGAATCACAGTGTTTGATTCAGCTGACCCCGACGAGATGAAAGAATACGACCAACGAGTATTCGGTTTCGACGGTGAAGAACCTCTGCAGCGCGCTCTGGCGGACATCGCTACGAACATGATGATGCTGTCTTATGAGGACGACATCGGAATGGTGGTCGATGTGCGGCCGTCTGATGCGCAGGACTACGGCTCCATGATCACGGATGTGATGTCTGCGAGTACCGAAGAGGAACTGCGTGAAGTGGCCGATGTGTACGGCGACATGCCCGGAGCTGAAGCTCTCCTTCAGGTCTGCGCAAGCAGGCTGGGTGTGGAACTTCGGAGAGCGGTATAGTAGCCGTTATCCCCCGACCAATCGTCAAACCAGTAAAAAAGCCCCCGGCCTTGCAGCCGGGGGTTTTCCTTTAGTCTAGTCTGTGACACGATCCGCAGCCTGATCGCCAAGGATACTGAGGATGATGTCAGAGGCCTTTTCTGCTTCAGCGGAAGTCAGTTCGCTGTCGTAGGGTAGATAGTTGTAGACCGCTGTGAGCAGGGTGTCGTCAGTGTCGCCGTTGAGGCTGCCCAAAGCATAGAGCATGAATGCAGCCATTTTGAGACCTTTGCGCTTAGTGTGAGCGCTATCGTACCATCCGCAGCCGATGATTCCGTTCTTCGACTTAACGAAGACAACATCGTTACCGTGGTTGCGATTCTGGAAGATTCGGGAAACGCGGCCTTTGATGCAGTCACGAGCCGCAAAAGCCTGGGTGTCAAGTTCGGTCCCCAAAGAGATTTGCGCTTGACGGATTTTTGCGCGATCGTAAGCATCGGTCGGGACACAGCCGCGCATGATTTCGCGACTGATGGCCGGAGTGTCGTCACTGTAACTCTTCACGATGAATGCGTCGGGCCCGATACCCCTTAAATACTCGAAAAAACTCGCGATCATTTCCGGGAGTACAATGTTGTAGCCGCCACGTTTCTCGTAAGAGGAGTGAGCAGCAGCAACGGGCCATAGCCTGACAATTTTTGCCATGATTTGCACACCTCCCCTGTGCCAGTCTATATATCGTAAACTAAGGATTGAGTAAAAGCTTCCATTCACCACGTAAGAGACGTGCTTTACAGAGTGAATCTGTATTATTTTAGCACAGATACGTAAATTTGTCAAGAAAATATGAACGTGGTATATTTAAGATAAGTAATTAAGAGGATTTTGTATGGCAGAATCAAAAATTAAGGGTGTAGCCGGTAAAGTTAAAGGTGGTGCTAACGGCTTTATGGATTTTATTAAAGAGCAG
>JAEEGL012720609.1_pt1 | contig 15540 bp, 8 predicted proteins | sample 9134231 | NCBI WGS metagenome assembly JAEEGL01 (sample SAMN16246548, study PRJNA631951) | gut metagenome | biome: gut microbiome; feature: rumen; material: fiber-attached | host: Bos | place: Iran: Karaj | collected 2018-10
TGTCGGCGTCACCAGCGTATCGCTCAGCTTAATGCCCTTCACCGTCACGTTGCCGCTGTTCGTTACTACGACTGTGTACGTGACCGTTTCGCCGACCTTCACGCCGCTCGTCGGGCTCGCTGTCTTCTCGACCGTCAGCTCCGCTGCGATTTCTTCGGTGTAGACCGTGTCGCTGGCGGAGTAGGACTTGCCGTTCAGCGTTGCGGTGACCGTGTTCATGAAGCTGCCCGCTGCCATGTCGGCCGGCAAGATGACGTAGGTCGCCGTAGCGGTAACCGTTTCGCCTGCTTCAACACTTGCGAAGGTTTCCGGCGTAATCGACACACCCGTGATTTCGGAGAGGGCGATCGCCTCCGCTTCAGCGTAGATGTTCTTGATCGTAATCGTGAAGGTTACGGTTTCGCCTTCCTTATATTTATAGTCGTCTGCCTTGCCGTCGTTCTTGGTTACGATCAGAGACGGATCGATGTTATCGTCAGTGACCGTCAGCGTACCATTGACGTACTTGATGTCATAGTTGCCAGTGACATTCGTATCGCCGTTCATTACGACCGCATCGCTCGGGACGTTGTCGCTGCTGCCGACCAGAGTCTGGCTGCCGGTGACCGTCACACTCTCGATCGTGTCGCCCGTCGCCAGTGCCGTGTTCGTGTAGCTGTTCTTCTTCAGCGGCGTGCCGTCGTACTTCTTGCTGTCGCTGTCCGCCGTGATCTTCAGCGCTGCCTTCGTGATCTTCAGCCAGCCGTCCGTGACTTCGAGGCTGTTTTCTTCATAATAGATACCATCCGGTACCGTCACCGTGAAGTCATTTACTGTCAGGCCCATCGGGTAGCTACCGTCATCATTCGAGCCGCCGCCGACGGTGGTGCCCTTCGCAGTATCTTTACCCGGTGTATTCAGCGATACCGTTACGCCTTCGGGCGCGGTTTCTGTCCATTCACTGCCACCCAGTTTGTATTCCACTGTATGGCCGGTGACTTCCTGCTCGGTGCCGTTATACGTCTTCGTCTCCTGTGCGCCGGTGATTCGTACTTTCAGAACCTTTTCCCAAACCGCATAGAGGTTGTCATACGGCTGCTTTTCGTCCGCCGCGACATATTCAGCCTTGCTGCCGTTATATTTGAACTCCGAACCATCCCAAGCGATCCACGGCTCGGTTGCATCGGCACTCTTCGCCCAGCCGATAAAGTTATATCCCGGACGGGTGAAGGTATCAGCCGGCTTGATTTTCACAGCCTGGTTGATGCCAAAGTTCTCTGCTTCCGTACCGTCTTCCAGCGTGTTGTTTTTGACAACCTGCTCCGGCTCAAAGTTGTTATACCACCAGATATGCGTCGGGGTATCCTGATCCTTATTGGTATATTCCGCACGGAGGCAGATCGTATAGGTTGCAGTCTTGATCGCGGTATGCGTGGAATCCGGAGGGGTCGTACCCGGCTGCGGCTCTTCTACCGGCAGTACGTCGTTTTCATTGTTCGGATTGACCCATTCCGTGACAAGCACCTTGGCGTCACTCTTGAGCACGTCAAAGGCCGCGCCGGGGTAAACCTGAACGTCGGTATCCTCAAATGCGTTACCGTTCCATTTCTGTACGACCCAGTATGCGAATACCTGTTCGGGTTGTCCCTCCACTGTTTCGGGCGCTGTGGACGCCGCGCCGGCCTTTGCCGACGCCTGATCCTTATAGAGCAGACTGTCGGTCGGCGCGTTGCTGCCGCCGTTCACGTCATAGATGACGCCGATGCCTTCCGCGCCCTGAATCTTGCTGCGCCAACGCGCGTACAGATCCAAGCAGCGGTTGATCCAGACACGGTTTTCTGTCGCGTCCTTATTCTCGCTGCTCGTCGGCTCGCCGTATTTGTTCAATTCGGTCGGACGCGTCCGGTCGTACGCCGTCGTGACCGTGGAATCGTTGATTTCGTACGCATCGAACTTCCACGGATTAGAGAATTTTTCGGTCTCGGAATCATAATTCTTATACCAACCGACCAGCTCATACTCGTTGCGGCGCGCGTCGAGATACTTCAGCTCCTCGTGGACGTCCAGACGGAACGACGTCTTCTGATCGCCCATGTCGAAGGACGCGTCGTTGGTGGCGTTCGGATGGAGGAAGATACGGTACTGCTTCAGGTGCCACTTTGCATAGACCTTGATACCGCCCGCAGGCATCTTGACGCCGCTGAAGGTGAACGGACGGGTGCAGGTTTCGTCGATGAACCACCCCATGAAGTAGTAATCGCTGCCATGGAAGCTCTCCCCCGGCGTATACTCCGCATCGGAAAGATCCTGTCCGTAGAAGAAAGAGCTGTCGGAATGCAGCACGTGTTCCGTACGTCTGTCAAAGACCTGCTCGTCGCCGTCCACATAGACGCCGTCCATAAAGGCGAGGTTTGCGGAATCGCGATCATAATAAATGTGCATCGTATGACCGCCGATTGGAATTAAACCCGTATACTCTCCGTTCTCATTGGGTTCGCCGACGTATACCCATTCGCCATTGTCAATTTGATATGCAACCGGATGGAATCCTTCATATGCATCCTTTACAACTGCCCTGTAGTTTGTGTAATATGAATCAAAATAGTTGGAAGCCGTATAACCATCCAGCGTCTCGTTCTGTTTATAGTAAATCTTATGTGTTGGCGGATCGTATGAAGGTTCACTTTCGTAAGAATACATGTCATACAAAACAATATCCGTCGTCCTTAAGAAACCATCCAGAAACGGCTCGATAATGTAATCGCCGTCGTACTGCGGATTGTTATAAATCCACTGCCTGTCGCTCGGCCAGGTATAGCCGTAGTCGCTGAACGTGGCGCCGTAACGGCCTGTAAACACCAAGTAGGTCTGCCAGGTTCTAGAGTTGCTGCGGGTATACTTCAGCCCCGAATAAACAGAGCCGTTAGCATACTGACTAGAATAATAGATATACCAAATGCCCCGATAACGATAAAGATAGACTTGCTCATATCCACCGCCGGCAAGCGGTATATAGTAATAACCGTCATTATTGCTATTGCTCTGAGTATAGGTGTAATCATACGTCAAGAACGTGATCGTCCTGACATCACGGTCGAAGTATACGTTGACAACGGTGGAATTGTCGGGCTCTACGACCTTGCCTTCATCGTTCTGGTCCGTGCCCGCATAGTGGAAGCCGGTCCAGGAATAGGGCGTACCGTCAACCGTTGCGGAGGCATTGCCGACGGTGCCGGACACCGCGGTCGGCGCAACGCCGGTCGCTGCGCTCTCAATGGTTATGGATTTTTCAAAGTCGTAACCATCGCCAACGGTCTGCTGCTTCCAGATAATGACGATGTAATCCGCCTGCGTATGCTGCGTCCACTTTGCGTAAACCGTCGTGCGCCTGGAGATGGTGGTCCCGAACGCAAAGGGCGTATCCTTCAGCGTAACGTTGCCTTGATCGTCCACGCTTTCCGCCTCGTACCAGTCTACGAATTCATAACCGTTGCGGTATGGATCGTCAGGTCTGACTGTCACTTCGTCGGGCTGGAGGAACTGCGGCTGCGTGTAGCCTGCGCCGCTGCCGTTTTCTTTGAAGACAAGCCAGTTGCCGTTCGGCGCAACAACGCTGAGATGAATACTGCCGGACAGAATCAATTGCGTTCCGTTTTGATAGGTTGTCTGATTATCAACCGCGCCGCCGCCTGGCAGCGTTGCGTGCTCGGCCGGCGAGATGTGCCAACCCAGGAATTCCTGGTCAGGATCGGACGGCGTGTAGTCCATGTCAATCGTATACGGCGTTGTGGTTATGCTCACTTTCGTCAGGATCGTATGTGCGCCGAGAATGGTACCCTTTTCATCGGCATACGTAATGACGAACGGTCTCAGAATCGCAGCGTAATATGTGATGGTTTGACCGTCGGTAACGCCTGCTTCCAGCATGGTCCGCACTCTTTGACGAATCTGCTCGATCGTGACTTTTTCAGAAGTGTCGGTGTAATTCTCAGTTTCCGACCATCCGAAGAACGCGACATCGCTGCCGATTTCGCCTGCGCCGGGATCGTAGAGAACGGTCTCATAATGCTGATCGTCTGTATTGACCAAATCCGCTTTCTTGACGTAGATGGACGTTGTTTTGTTGCCGTACTGAACAAAATTGACTTTCAGACGCGCGTCATCACCCTGACCGACAACAACGTACACCGAGAAGGAGCTGCCTTTGAAGGAGCCGCCGTTTGCATTTACGTTATCTTTCATGAGCTGCAGCGTGCCGTCGCTGTTCTCATGATAGATCGCAAAGCTGTCGCCATGCAGTTCTTTCTTTGTTTTGATCGTTACATGAACGTCTTTTCCTTCCGCCGGCTGAATCTTATTGCCCGCCGCATCGATGAAAACGATGTCGACTGCGATCGCGTCTTCCAGAGACTTGCCCGCCGGAATAACGGACCTTGCGAGACGCATAGTCGTCTCCTTGTCCACATCCAATACGCGCATCTTCGTACCCGCAGGAAGCACGCCCTCATCGACGGTCGCTTTAACGACCGTACCCTTAGGCGTCTTGATGGAGAATTTCTGCGCAGGCATTTCTACGCCGCCTTCTTCATACGTGGCGTATACTTTGAACATCGCGTTGACGATCGTCTTCTCGGTCACGACCATGCCTTCCTTGGTCTTCCACGCGACGAATGTCTTGCCCTCCACTTCGGGCGCTTCGGGAAGCTTGCCGATCGCGGTGCCTGCCTTTACGCGAAGAATCTTAATCAGACCACCTTCGCTGTCATAGAAGCTGATCGGGTAAGCGATTCCTGCACCGGGGTTGATATCCAGACCGGGATCCTCCGGGTTATGTTCGATCGGATCGGGATCGCCGGGATCGGGATCCACCGGTTCGGGATCACCGGGAACAGGATCCACCGGCTCGGGATCACCGGGAACGGGATCCACAGGTTCGGGATCCACCGGAATGGGATCCACTGGTTTGGGATCCAACGGAATGGGATCCACCGGTTTTGGATCCTCCGGCTTTTCGATCGGAGTGCTCTGCAGACGGACATCGTCCGATGCAACGACTTCCGAAGTCGGTTCTGCACTGTCTGCGATCGCAGAGATCGGGAGGATCTGCGCGATCATCAGAATCGCGATCAGTACCGCCCAGAGACGTCTGCCAAACAGTTTACCAGTCAGCTTAGTCATGTTTTTGTCCTCCGTTTATGCTGTCATACAATGTCGTTTTCTGTTTCATCCATACCGTTTTCGGGATACTTGCGCACAAGCCCCGAACGCCTATCCGCAGATGTACAGAGATAGGCATATTATATGTATGTTATAATACAGCATTACTATAGCCGTTTTTCAAGTCAATTGCAAGGATTTTTCGAATTATTTATTGCACCTTTTTCATTTTGTTCACGAAAGCGCCGATTTTTGCCGTATTTTGGTGCATTTTCGGGATAGGTGATTTTCTGCGTTTTTTTGTTGTCTGCACACGGCGGTGCAAAACGCGAAATCAAAAAAGCCCCCGTGCAGGGGGCAGGTATTTATGTGATTATTCGTCGTCGCGGAAGACGATGTTGCCGGGCTCGGCAGAATCGAGGATTGCGAGCGAATGCAGATTGACGCCCGCTTCCCGCAGACGGTCGCCGCCGCCCTGGAAGCCCTTCTCGATGGCGCAGCCGATTCCGACGAGCTCCGCGTCCGCCTGCTTGACAATGTCGCAAAGACCGCGCAGCGCTTCACCGCGCGCAAGGAAGTCATCGATGACGAGCACGCGCGTGCCGGGCTTGATCCAATCCTTAGACACGAGCAGCGTGACCTTCTTTTTGTAAGTGTAGGAAAAGATCTCGCTCTTGAACAGACCGCCCTCGATGTTGTCGCTCTTCGCCTTCTTGGCATACAGCATCGGCTTGCCGTAGCGCAGCGCGCAGATTGCCGTCAGCGCAATGCCGCTTGCTTCGGCGGTCAGCAGCAGATCGACATTATCGATATCGAAATACTTTGCAAACTCGTCCGCAATGTGCGACATCAGCGCACAGTCCACACGGTGGTTCAGAAAACCGTCGACCTTGATGATGTCGCCGGGCAGAACCTTGCCTTCCTTCAGAATGCGTTCCTTGAGTTCCTGCATAATCCCCTCCGAAAAATAAAATTGCAGCAGATTGCCTGCTGCCAATATCCGAAATACGCGCACGGGGTGCGTGATCCGATTCCAATAGTCGCGGCTGTGGCGCTGCGGTAGAAACGTTCGGGCCGATTATCCGAACCTATATTGGCGTGTCCTCTGTGAAGTTGTTCCAATTATACGCGAACGGCTCACAAATTGCAAGTGGAATCCGAATTTTGTCAGTATATAAAATATCCTGAAAAACGTACCGTGCAAGCCGCCGCGCTATTGACATTTGCGCGTTGAAGTGCTACAATGCGCGCCATCAAGAGGCTATATATATAGGAAGGAGTTTTTCGAACGTGAGCAGAACCGAGGCGGTCGAAGCCTATCGCGCCGCACACAGACGCGGCCTGAAAACCTATCGCGACGACGTGGACCACGGACGTTATCCGTACCCGAAGGTGCTCGACGAAATTCTGGAGGGCAAGACGATCGCCGGACGCATCGAGCTCGGTGTGTGCACGGTTCCGATCGAACGCGTCGAGGGCATCGCGAACGCCGGACGGCGTACCGCGTTCTCGACCGACTTCATGCCGCTGTTGGAGCCTGATACGGAATTCGGCGTCAAATGGATCGCGCTGTGCGAAGCGCATCTCAGCGAGGGCATCCGCGATCCGATCCGCTGCTATGAGTATTTCGGCAGATTCTATGTGCAGGAAGGCAACAAGCGTCTGAGTGTACTGCGCGCTTTCGATGCGCCGACAGTCACGGCGTCGGTGCTGCGCATCGTGCCGGCATACGCAGACGATCCCGAGACGCGGCTGTACTATGAGTTCCTGGAGTTCTATCATGTAAGCCGCACCTATACGTTCCGCTTTACGAAGCCCGGACAGTATAAGAAGCTCGTTGCCGCGCTCGGTTTTGAGCCGGATGTGATCTGGACCGAGGAACAGCGCGCGCACGTGCTTTCCGGCTATACGCTGTTTGCGGACGTTGCAAAGCGCATGACGCTGCCGAGCGGCGTACAGACCGAAGACGCGTTCCTCGCGTGGCTCTCCGCCTATACGCTCGACGATCTCAGGACGATGACCGAGGAACAACTGCTTTCCTCGCTGAAAACGAGCGCGGTCGACCCGAACGCCGCGGTGACCGTCACCACCGAAACGCCGCCCGTCGGCAAGGGTGTGCTTTCGCGCATCTACGACGCGATGTTCCTGCCGACGCACCTGACTGCGGCGTTCATTCACGAGTATCTGCCGCAGCAGTCCAACTGGATTCGTGCGCACGAGACGGGACGGCTGTTTGCGGAGGAAGCGCTTGCAGGCAAGGTTGAGACGCGTGCTTACGTCGTCGACGAAACGCAGAACGCGGACACGCTGTTCGATCGGGCGGTACAGGACGGCGCGCAGGTGCTCTTTGCAACAACACCTTCCCTGATCAATGCATGCCGCCGCGCGGCTGCCGCGCATCCGAACGTCAAGATTCTGAACTGCTCGGTCGCCATGCCGTACCCCGGCATGCGCACCTATTACAGCCGCATCTATGAGAGCAAATTCCTTGCCGGTGTGATCGCTGGCGCATGCTCGCACAGCGACCGAATCGGTTATGTAGCGGCGGCGCCGATTTTCGGCGTACCCGCAGGCATCAATGCGTTTGCGCTCGGCGCAAGGCTCGTCAATCCGCGCGCGGTCGTTAAACTGCGCTGGTCATGCGTCGAAAGCGATCCGTTTGCCGCGCTTTTGAAGGACGGCGTCGACGTAATCAGCAATCACGAGTTGTTCGCGCCCGAAAAGCCGCAGCCGCCGTTCGGGCTCGTGCGCATTCTGCCGGACGGAACGCAGGAAGCGCTTGCCGCGCCGTACTGGAACTGGGGCGCATTCTATGAAAAGCTGTTCCGCGATATCCTGACCGGTCACTGGGAGGACGAGCGCGCGAACGGTACGCGCACCGCGGTCAACTACTGGTGGGGCTTGAAGAGCGGCGTTATCGGCATCACCTACGGCGACAAGCTCTCCGAAGGCATCCGCACGCTTGTCAATACGCTCAAACAGTCGATCATTGAGAACCGGCTCGATCCGTTCCGCCGTGTAATGTCGGATCAGGACGGCATCGTGCGCAACGACGGCGAACGCTGGCTCTCTCCCGAGGAGATTCTGCAGATGGATTGGCTTTCCGACACCGTGGAAGGAACCATCCCGAAATTTGAAGAGATTCTGCCGATGGCACAGGGCATCGTACGGCTGATCGGTGTTTACCGCGACACGATCCCGCCGGTCAAGGACGGTCCGATTCTATGAAGATTCTGCTGATCTCGGATGAACCGGATCCGATGCTTTGGGATTATTATCGGCCCGAACGGCTGAAAGGCTACGATCTCATTCTGTCTGCGGGTGATCTCGACGCGACGTATCTGAGCTTTCTGGTGACAATGGGCAATATTCCCCTGTTCTATGTGCACGGCAACCATGACACCGCCTATGAGCTGCGCCCGCCCGAGGGTTGCGAATGCATCGACGACCGGCTCGTGACATACAAGGGCGTGCGCATTTTGGGGCTCGGCGGCAGTGCGACATACAGCCGTGGACCGCATCAATACACCGAACGGCAGATGCGCCGCCGTATTCGCAGGCTCTGCTTTCGCGTCAAGCGCGCAGGCGGCGTCGATATTGTTCTGACGCACGCCGCGCCGAGGGGTATCGGCGACGACGACGGCTACGCGCATCGCGGGTTTGAAGCGTTCCTGCCGGTGCTTGACCGCTGGAAACCGCGGTTTTGGGTGCACGGTCATGTACATCTTCGCTACGGGATCCCGCGCGAACGGCAATACGGCGAAACGCGCGTCATCAATGCCTGCGGGCGAACCGAAATTGAATTGGATATGATCTGAGCCCTGTTCCGGGGCTCCTTTTATTTCGTGTTTTCTTGACACTGCCGATGCGGTGTATTATGATATAATATGTAGAAAAATCGGATACGGAGAGGCATATGACGGACCAGTTTTCGAGAACCAGACTGCTGTTGGGCAATGCGGGCGTGGAACGGCTGCGCGCTTCGCGCGTGGCGATATTCGGGCTCGGCGGCGTCGGCAGCTTCGTCGTGGAAGCGCTTGCCCGAAGCGGCATCGGCACGCTCGACATTATCGACAATGACCGTATCTCGCTGACGAATCTGAACCGTCTCCTGTACGCAACGCACGAGAACATCGGGCGGCTGAAAACCGAAGTCGTCGCGGAGCGCATCCGCGCGATCTGCCCCGATACCGTCGTGCATGCGCACAGTTGCTTTTTTACACCCGAGACCGCGAACGCGTTTGATTTTTCGCAATACGACTATATTGCGGACGCGATCGACACCGTTTCGGGAAAGCTCGCTTTGGCCGAACAGGCGTACGCGGCGAACGTGCCGATCATCAGCTGTATGGGCGCGGGAAACAAGCTCGACCCGACAGCGTTCGAGGTGACAGACATTCAAAAAACGAGCGTTTGCCCGTTGGCACGCGTGATACGGCGCGAGCTCAAAAAGCGTGGCATCGCGCATTTGAAGGTCGTTTACTCCAAAGAAGAACCGATCGTATCGCATGCGGACGAGCCGAGCGATCCCGAACTCGATCCGTGCGCAAAGCGCCAGACGCCGGGCAGCTGTGCGTTTGTGCCGAGCGTTGCGGGGCTGATTCTGGCGGGCGAAATCATCAGGGATTTGGCGAATCGATAAGGAGGTACTTATGCCGGGACCGATGGGCGGAATGGGGCCGCGCGGTTTTTTGACCGACGAAGAAAAGAAAAATGTTCCGAAGGTCAGCTGGGCGCTGATCAAGCGAATACTGTCTTATCTGAAACCGTACTGGCCGCAGTTTCTCCTTGTCTTCCTCACAATCCTCATTTCCGCGGGCGTGGGTCTTTTACCCTCCATTATCACCGGTCGGATTGTGAACGAAGCGCTCGTCGGAAAGGACATGAAACTGCTCGTGCAGCTTCTGCTCGCGGCATTTCTCACGCTCACCGTGTCGCAGGTGATCGGCGTGCTCGAGAGTTATATCAATGCATGGATTTCGAATAAGATCATCTTTGACATGAAGAATCAGATGTACCGTCATCTGCTGTCCATGCCGCACGCGTTTTTCACGACTGAAAAGCAGGGCGACATCATCACGCGCATGAACTCCGATATTTCCGGCGTATCGAGCGTGATCTCGGGAACGCTCACGAACATTGTCCGCAACATCGTCGTCGTCGTGACCACACTGGTCGCACTGTTCACCATGAGCTGGCAGCTTGCGCTGGTCGGCATTGTGGTGATCCCGCTGCTGATTCTGCCGACACGCTCTGCCGGCAAGACGCGTTGGAAGCTGCTCTCAGAGAGTCAGGCGAAGAACGACGAAATGAATCAGCTCGTCAATGAAACGCTTTCCGTCTCGGGATCGCTGCTCGTCAAGCTGTTTGCGCGCGAAAGACGCGAGCAGAAACGGTTCGAAGCAGTCAACGATGAGGTCACGCAGCTTGCCATGAAGGAACAACGCAGCGGCAAGTGGTTCATGGTGCTGATGGGTATGTTTACGGAAATCGGTCCGCTTCTGATCTACTTTGCAGGCGGCTATATCATTATCCATCAAGCCGATCCCGCAATGAGTGCCAGTATCTTTTCCTCCTCCGCGCTGAACGTCGGTATCATCACCTCGACCGTCATGCTGATTAACCGGCTCTATCGCCCGATCCAATCGCTTCTGAACATTCACGTGGACTTCACGCGCTCGCTTGCGCTGTTCACGCGCATCTTCGACTACTTCGACATGATCCCCGCGATCCGGCAGCCGGAACATGCCAAGCGTCCGAGCGTGCGGCGCGCCGATATCCGCTATGAACACGTTGCGTTCTCGTATACGCCGGAAAAACAAATCCTGAAGGATATCGATTTTACGGTTCCCGCGGGCAAAATGTACGCCGTCGTCGGTCCGTCCGGCTCCGGCAAATCCACAATCGTCAACCTTCTCCCCCGTCTCTACGACGTCGACGCGGGCAGCGTAAAGATCGGGGAAACCGACGTGCGCGATATCGATCTCAATTATCTGCGTCGCAGCATTGGCGTCGTGACGCAGGATTCGTACCTCTTTAACGGCACAATCCGCGAAAATCTGCTGTACGCCAAGGAGACCGCCACCGAGCAGGAGCTTTTGGACGCGTGCAAAAGCGCGAACCTCGAAGAATTCCTCAGCAATCAGCCAGACGGGCTCGATACGATCGTCGGTAACCGCGGCTTAAAGATGTCCGGCGGTGAGAAACAGCGGCTTTCCATCGCACGCGTCATTTTGAAGGATCCGCGCATCCTAATCCTGGACGAGGCGACCTCCGCGCTCGATTCGATCTCCGAGACCGCGATCCAAAACGCCCTGGAACACCTGATGGAAGGCCGCACGAGCATCGTCATCGCGCACCGGCTCTCCACGATCCTGAAGGCCGACAGAATTCTTGTCGTGCGCGACGGCGTGATCGCCGAGCAAGGCACGCACGACGAGCTGCTGGCGCAAAACGGCACCTATCGTGAGCTGTACGAAACGCAGTTCCGCCAGATAATCGAACGCGAAACCGAAGCAAAATAACAACAGGAGCCCATGAGACGCAAACGCATTGCAAAGATCATCATTGTCTGTGTCCTCGGCACGCTGCTTTTGCGTGTCGCGGTTGCGTTTGGCGCCGTCGGGCTCTTTTATCATGTCTTTTATGCGCGCTATGATACGCTGTGCCCCACCGACCTCAAGGTTTCCGATCTCGCCGCGCCCGCTGTACCTGTTTCGTTCGAATCGGGCGACAGTACGCTTTCGGGGCTTTTGATCGGCGACGGACAGAAGGGCGTGATCGTGATCGTACACGGCATGCGCAGCGGCATGGACGCGCATTTTGCGGAGGCGGATTATTTTGCGGCGCGCGGCTATACGGTGTTTGTCTATGACGCCACCGGCACGCGCACAAGCGGCGGCGATTCACGCGAGAGTGTTTCGCTTGCCCGCGACGATCTCGACGCCGCGCTTGATTTTCTCGATGCATCCGCGCTTTGCGATCTTCCTGTTTATCTGTACGGACACAGCTCGGGCGGCTATGCGGCGGCAACAGTACTGAAGCGTGCAAACGCGGCTGCCGTGCTTTGCGCGTTCGACGATCCGATCGGTACGATGTGCGACACCGCCGAGCAGTACGTGGGATTACTAATGCTGTCGCAGCGTCCGTTTCTGATGCTTTGGAACCGTATCCGCGCCGGTGCGGATGCCAACGAGCTTGCAAGCGATCGCATCAACGAGACAGACGTGCCGATCCTGATTGTCGGCGCAAGCGACGACGCCGTGATTCCGCCGGACGATTCGCTGTATCTGCATCCCGAGGCGGTCACCGACCCGAACGCCATCTATCTCTTGCGCACGGGTGGGCATTCGGACGTATGGCTCTCTCCCGACGCGCTCGCCTACCGCCAGCAGATGCAAAACGCCGATCCCTCTTCGATCGACCGGCTCCGCTATAACGCCGTCGACCCTGCCTTTTTGGACGCCGTTCTTGCTTTTTTCGAATCCGCAGCATAAAACCGACACACGAAAAACCTCCCGAACATGCGGGAGGTTTTGCGCGATTTATTTTACCAGTAGATTTTCGTCGAGCTGGAATAGCCTTTGGACACCGCTGCAACGATGATAGCCATCAGCCAGACAACAAAGAGCACCGTCAGCACGATACCGAGGATCAGACCGACCTTGGCGAGAATACTGCCGACCTTCGCCTTGCCGGACAGAACGCCGCCCTCCGCAAGATACTGCTTGACCTTGCCCTTGGCGATCGCCGAGAAGATGATGCCGAGGAAGCTCAGATAGAACGTGCAGGCAAACGCAATGCCCATGATGCCAAAGATCAGAATCGGCGTGGACAGCGCTGCCGCCGCGGGGTTTTCCTGCACGACCGGCTGCTGCACCGGCTCGGCGGGCTGCTGATAGACCGGCTCCTGCGGCTGCTCACAGACGGGCTGCGCCGCAACGACGGGTTCTTCATACACAGTCTGCGCCGGTTCGGGCTCGCATGCCGGCTGCGGGGCTGCAACGGGCGTACCGCAATTCGGGCAGAATTTGGTGCCGTCCTCTAAAAAGGTTCCGCAATTTTGACAGAACATATATTTTGTACCTCCTATTGATATCCGATACAGTATATCATGTATCCGTCCCTCTGACAAGTATTTTCTCTGCGGTGAAAAAAATGAAAAAAAGTACTTGACAAATACATAGGATGCGCGTATAATTCGAAACGTGTTTTTTGTATATGATATATCGCTGACGCGATCCGCGAGGCGAACCGAACCGAATATGCGGCATTTCAACAGAATGCTTGAAGATGAACGTCAGGCGTCCATCCGTAGGGAAAACTCCCCTCGGGCGGGCGCCTTTCTCTTTACGGAATCGACAGGAGGCGGCTATGAAGAAGTACATTTTTGTGACCGGCGGTGTGGTGTCGGGACTCGGCAAGGGCATTACGGCTGCGTCACTCGGACGGCTTTTGAAGGCGCGCGGCTTTCAGGTGGCGGCGCAGAAGCTCGATCCGTACATCAACGTCGATCCGGGCACGATGAGCCCGTATCAGCACGGCGAAGTCTATGTGACCGAAGACGGCGCGGAGACCGATCTGGACCTCGGACATTACGAGCGTTTCATCGACGAGAACCTGAACCGGTATTCGAACCTTACGACCGGCAAAGTCTACGCGAACGTGCTTGCGCGCGAGCGGCAGGGCGGCTATCTCGGAAAGACGGTACAGACGATCCCGCACATCACCGACGAAATCAAGCGGTTTATCTACCGCGTCGGCGAAAAGACGGACGCGGATATCGTGATCACCGAAGTCGGCGGCACGATCGGCGACATCGAGGGACAGCCGTTTCTGGAGGCGATCCGACAGGTCGGACGCGAGGTCGGACGCGACAACGCGATCTATATTCACGTCACCCTCGTTCCCTATCTTCGCGCAAGCGGCGAGCATAAGTCGAAGCCGACACAGCATTCGGTCAAGGAGCTGCAGGGCATGGGCATCACGCCGGACATTCTCGTGCTGCGCACGGACGAACCGATTCAGGATCCCGGCATCTTTGAAAAGATCGCACATTTTTGCAACGTGGACCGTGACTGCGTGATCGAAAACCTGACGCTTGATACACTGTATGAAGCGCCGCTGTATCTCGAGCAAGCGCATTTTTCCGATATCGTCTTAAGAAAGCTGCATCTTACCGCACCGGAGCCGGACCTTTCGGAATGGCGTGAAATGGTCGAACGCATCAAGCATCCGACCGGTTCCGTTTCGATCGCGATCGTCGGCAAATACACGCAGCTGCACGACGCCTATCTTTCGATTGTCGAGGCTTTGAAGCATGCGGGCTACGCGCGCGGCGTTTCGGTGCATCTCAAATGGATCGATTCGGAGACGTTTACGCCGGACGACGTTTCGGACGTCGACGGTATTCTGGTGCCCGGCGGATTCGGCAGCCGCGGAATTGAGGGCATGATTCAGGCGGCGGACTATGCGAGAACGCACTCCCTCCCCTATTTCGGCATCTGTCTCGGCATGCAGATCCTGTGCATCGAGTATGCGCGAAACGTTCTCGGCTGGACGGATGCGAATTCCGGCGAGTTCGATCCCGACAGTCCGCACAAAGTCATCGACTATATGCCCGGGCAAAGCGACGCAATCGACAAGGGCGGTACGCTGCGGCTCGGCAGCTATCCATGTATCGTGCAGCCGAATACGACGCTCTCACGCTGCTATGCGCTTGATGCGATCGCGGAGCGGCACCGTCACCGCTATGAGCTCAACAACGCGTTCCGACAGCGACTTTCCGACGCGGGACTGACCTTCTCGGGCGTTTCACCGGACGGACGCCTCGCGGAGGCAGCCGAAATCACGAAGATGCCGTTCTATGTCGGCGTACAGTATCATCCGGAATTCAAGAGCAGACCAAACAAACCGCACCCGCTGTTTCTCGGTTTGATCGAGGCGGCACAACAACATCAAACGAAAGGAAAATAAGAATATGAAACACTATACCAAAGAGGATATCATCCGCATTGTCAACGAAGAGGACGTTGAATTCATCCGCCTGCAGTTTTCCGATATCTTCGGACAACTCAAGAACGTCGCGGTTACGCGCTCGCAGATTGACAAGGTTCTGAACAACAAGATCATGATCGACGGCAGTTCGATTGAGGGCTTCACGCGTATCCACGAATCCGACCAGTATCTGCGTCCCGATCTCAATACCTTTGCGATCCTTCCGTGGCAGCCTGCGATGCGCAAGACGGCGCGGCTGATCTGCGACGTTTACAACCCTGACGGCACGCCGTTTGTCGGCGATCCGCGCTACATTCTGAAGCGCACGCTGAAGCGCGCCGAGGACATGGGCTATACGTTCAACGTCGGTCCCGAGATGGAATTCTTCCTCTTTGAAGCGGACGACAA
>JAEEGL013699292.1_pt1 | contig 15540 bp, 13 predicted proteins | sample 9134231 | NCBI WGS metagenome assembly JAEEGL01 (sample SAMN16246548, study PRJNA631951) | gut metagenome | biome: gut microbiome; feature: rumen; material: fiber-attached | host: Bos | place: Iran: Karaj | collected 2018-10
AGATGAGAGGGAAAATGTGTTGCAAAAGTGGGATCATAGTTTGCGACCTAAGGCAAATCTGGATAAAGATAGAAGGACAATGAACCATGAAGAACTTAAGAGGATGGCGAATTCAGCATATGTGACCATTGGCGGGCATACTGTATCCCACCCTACGCTATCAGGAATGACGCCAGTGTTTCAAAAGTGGGAAATCGAGGAATCGAAAATTGCTATTGAAAAAATCATTGGTGATAAAATAGAAGTTTTTTCATATCCTTTTGGCGGGAGGCCGGATTTTTCAAATGAAACGGTACGTATTTTAAAGGACTGTGGATATAAGAAAGCAGCGGTAAACTGGCGAGGAATTGCTGGAAAGGATACGGACAAATACCGCATACCACGAAATAAGGTATGGGATGGCGGAATGAAGGACTTCGAGCGGCAGATTCGTGGCTCGTGGGTTATGTTTGGAGATGTGTGAAGCGAGGAGAAATGTTCATGGCGAATCTCAAATTGAATTTTCCCGGATATGTGACAGAAGATGATTCGGAGGTACAGATTATTGACCAATGGATTGATAATATCGAATCTGAAATTCAACATCATGATAGTGGTTTGTTTAGGGATCTCTATATGCCCGAGATTGCAGCGTACGCGTACCGACTGATTTCAAGGGAATTTGAATATCCGTATAATCTTGAAATCCAGTTCAAACCCACAGATGTGATTCTTGACGTTGGATGCGGTAGCCGTATGAAATATGGCGACACGATAGGTGGAGAACCTGCAGGATATTATCCGGTCGATGCATTGGCGTTTGAATATGAAAAACTTTACAAAAAATATAATTCGCCCCCCCCCAGGAGACCTTCATTCGCATTGATGGAAGCGCTTTCTGCTTTCATTCCGGAGAGTTCCGTGGATTATCTTATCTGTAATAATGCTTTGGATCATTGCATTGATATTTTTCGTAGTTTAATTGAATTTTTGAAGGTTGTAAAAATTGGTGGAGCAATACTGCTTGAACATTTGGATTGCGAGGCGGAACATGCACATTACCGCGGATTGCATCAGTGGAATGTGACATCATCTGATGGTGAGTTGATATTTTACAATTTAGAGAAGCGGTATAATATATCACAAATTTTGGCTGGATTTTGTGATATATCTGTTAAGCGCATGATTGACGACGCAGGTTCTGGACGAGATATTATCATTGCGAAAATTAATAAAACTTCCGATATTCCAGAACATATTTTACGGGGGCATGATATTTCGATATATCTTGGAAAAGTAATAAATCGTTTGTTTTTGAAAATAGCAAATGCAAATACTTTATATCTGCCGTTAGGAGAAAAATTGATTCCGACTAATGAATATTATGTGATTTTTGGTGTAGGGACAGTTGGAAGAAGATGTCTGTCGTGGTTTGGGAAAAAACGAAATCAGATACGGTATTTTATTGATAACGACTCAAAAAAATGGGGAAAGAACTGGAATGGGTTTGAAGTAAAAGACCCGTCTTCGTTTGTTCGTGACGATGGAATTATTTTGATTGCATCTGCATATTATGTGGACGAAATAGCCGCACAACTTATACAAATGGGACTTAGTTCCAATACTGATTTTTTCGTCTTTGATGAGTTTGTGAAAATAGTATCAAAGACTTTATGACGGTTATTGTTCAACAAGGTCGTATTGGCATGAAGGGATATGGTACTCATGGAACATGAATCAGATGTCATAAGAAAAGAACGTGCGAATTATATAAACCAAGTGAAAAGTCTTTCTGCGAGAAAGAACGGGATTGTGATTTATGGCGCGGGGATATATGGCAAGCAACTTCATTCGTTGCTTGCAAAAAATCATATTTGTGTACGTGCATTTTGCGTTACAAATACCGAAGGAAATCGAGCGGAGGAGTGTGGTTTGCCCGTAAAGTCCTTGGGGGCTGTCGTTGCAGAAGATCAGAACGATTTATATTTGATTGCGGCAAAAGCGCCGAATGACTATTTTATGATACGGGAACTTAATCGGCATGGGATTCACGACTATATCAATGTTCCAATGTATTTTCACGAAATTTTGGACGAGTTGTATTGGCGGCCAACTTTAGAGATAACAAGTCGTGTCGGGTGTAAGATGCATTGTCGGTATTGCCCCCAGGATCTATTTATACGCAGGTATAATGTGCATAACCGTCCCGTGGAAATGTCTTTTGATATGTTCAAGCATTGTATTGATAAAACTCCTCAAAATCTTGTCGTGGACTTTGCTGGTTATGCCGAGCCGTTTTTGAATCCAGCAGTTATAGACATGATGGAGTATTGCCTCGATATAGGTCGGGATATGCGGCTTTATACAACAATGCGAGGTCTTACGGCGAATACATTCGAGCGTGTCAAAGACATTCCATTCCTTTCAGTGGTGCTTCATTTGCCGGATAAACACAATTACGCAGATATTCCCGTTACAAGCGATTATTATGTTATGCTTGAGAAATTTCTGACGGCGCGTAAAGCGGATGGTTCTCCATTTGTTGATCGTGCAAACGCGCAATGCGAGCCGAATCCTGATGTACTGAAGGCTGTTCATGGCCGTGTCCGCATCTCATGGGATACGATAATGGACTGGGCAGGAAATATTGAAGACGATTCCATCTTATCCAGCTCGACCAAGTATGGGAAAATTTTTTGTGAAATTTCTGCGGGCCTCAACCACAATATCCTCTTGCCGGATGGCAGCGTGACGTTATGCTGTATGGACTGGGGGATGAGACATGTGTTGGGGAATCTCATGGTCCATGACTATGATGAAATAGTCGATGGTAAAGAAATGCAACGAATACGGTGCGAAATGGCTTCTGAAGGTGCAGAAGGGTCGCTGTTGTGCAGACAATGTACAAGCGCATTGAAAATACAACTGTGATTTTTAGAGTAAATGATGAGGGAGATATTATAGGGGTATCTTTATGGATTATTTGGAAGACAAGGTTAAATCATATGAAGCATTGATAGATTCTATAAAGAACCAAAGTTTTTGGATATATGGATATGGCGGCGTTGCAAAGCGATTTTTTAGATGCATTAAATGCATGGGGGCTGGCGAAAATTTAAGAGGATTTATGGTCAGCCATGTAGGAAATGGAGATAAAAGAACTGATATTTTGGGAGAATATCCTGTCATTTCTGTTGAAGCTGGCGAAAGAGAAGCGCTTATTCTTATTGCAGTGGATGTATTTAATATAAGAGAAATTTACTCTACGTTGATAAATCTAAAATATAAGAATTTTTTTTGGATTTATTTTAATTTGTATGATTTAGAGTTTGGTCTCCCGGTACAGAAAAATGTATTATTAGATGTTGATTGGCTGTTTAGGAGCAGCTATTGGGCAGATTGGATAGCTACCTGTTATTTGGCTATTGAAGATGTTTTTTCAAAGCGGGAAGATAATAGGGACATTTATATCAAATTTTCCAGTATATGGCTTGATAATAAAACCGCGATTAAAGATTGGGAACGATTTAGTGAGAAAATGTTAAAATGTGTTGGTCAGGGGTATAAAAAAGATTACAATATTAAAATTTCCAAGGACAAATATATCGTTATTGATGGAGCTCATCGTGTTGCAATTGCAAAATATTATGGAATAGATGAGATCAGCGCTGATATATATAATGTTACAAAGCATGATTTTAATGCTTTTAGGCCGGGCATAAAGAATTGGGATTTCAGCTACAAACCATGGGAAAAAATTCTCACAGGATCAGAACTTAAAAGAATATCCAATGTTTTCAATAGAACTTGAGATATGTAAAAAGGGCTGGAATCATTAGAGGAGTGAGTGCTTCATGGATGAAAGACTGTTGTTTCCGTTTGAGAAGATACCGAAAGGCTCAATGATTTTGATTTACGGTGCGGGAGAAATGGGGCAGGCATATGTAAAGCAAATGCTGATTACTGATTTTTGCCATGTTGTTGGAATGGTTGACAAAAATTATGCGAATTATAAGAATACAGTCGTTCCGGTTTATGCTCCGAGCAGTATTCATGAACTGCATTTTGATTATGTAGTTGTGGCTCTAAAAATATCCGGAAGTTTTCCCGAGGTGCAACGTATTCTGTATAGTGAAGGCGTGTCGAACGAGAAGATTGTTTTCATCGGGAAAAGGGCGGATTGTCAAGGGGGGTTATTTGGGGAGTACGGCGGCGTACCTGTCGAGGAGCCTTTAGCTTGGAAGCAGGGGACTGTTTCGGTTGCGTTATTTTTGCTTGCAGCAATGGGGGGATTGATCTTTATAAAACGGTTTATCTTGGAACTTGTTCGATTGATTCCTGAATGCAAGATTGACATTTATGTTACACACTTAGGAAATGCAATTCGATGCTTTTATTCGGATATACCCAATATCAATGCGTTTGTCCAACATCTTGGCTCTCGATATAACGATAATCGTGAGCAATATGATTTATCTATGCAAATAAACTCTGTCGGTTGTTTGACGGTCGATGTCTTCAAGCCGAATCGAATTCCTGCACAATATGCTGGCTTTAAGAACAAGATCGAAGAGTTGCGGAATCGTATAAAAGACGATGAATACTCGGATTCCATGCCGCGTATTGTTTTATTCCAAAACCGTCGTTTTCATAGGCAAAATGCCTATACTTCTTTTAATTATGGCGTATTTAATATTCATGACAAGAAAGTTCCAATGCCCCTTGATTTTGATGCTGCAAAGCGTTTTGAAAAATTAGAGCTCGGCCGATATATTACAGTAAATTATGGGAACGGTTCTTGCAAGGATGGCTCCAAGATTGCGAAAATGTGGCCGTTGCAGAATTTTAATATGCTTGTTAATTCATTTAAAAGACAATATCCTGATATTTCTGTCGTGCAATTAGGAACATCTGATGCAGAGCGAATTGATGGTGTGGATCGGTACATATTTGGCGAGCCGTTCGAATTGGTAATTCATATTTTAAGAAATTCCATGCTGCATATTGATATTGAAGGCGGTCTTGTCCATTTGGCGACACAGCTCGGAACAAAATGTGCTGTTTTGTTTGGGCCGACGCCTGAATTTTATTATGGGTATGAGGAAAATATAAATATAAAAGTCGGCGAATGTCATGATTGCTGTGGTGTTTATATGGACTCTAACCGTTGTGCGCGTGGAATGGAAAAGCCGGAATGTATGTACAGTATCACGCCGGAGATTGTAATGGAGAATATTGATAAATATTTAATGTCTGTATTGTAGAGAGTGGGTATTGAAAAAATGAAAACAATATTTTGGGGCGCTGGACTAATTGGAAGAAAATACGCCAATTATTATAAAGCACAAAAAAAATTAGTTTCTTGCTTTATTGATAACAATCCCCAAATAGTCGGGTCTTATGTATGCGGCATTCCGGTAAAACCTGTCCATTCACTCAACGATATGGGAGAAGAACCTTATGAAATCATTCTAACGTGCGCTAATAAAAACGTCGAATCAATATCTGATCAGCTTAACCATATGGGGATTACAAGTTTTCGGTTATATGACGCAAAAGCGCTATATACTTTTCTGCGGAACAAACCTCGGATTATTTCATATTGTCATTCGTCTGATATGGAAGATGTTATCCTGTATCATATATTCAAAGATTTTGAGGATATTTTTTACATTGATGTTGGCAGCAATGATCCATGCATATATTCAGTAACTAAATTTTTATACGATTCCCCAAAAGCGCATGGGATAAATATTGATCCCCAAAAATGGATTATTGATTTGACAAATGTCGAGCGCCCCAAAGATATTAATTTGTTTATTGGCTTAGGTGATACGGACGGAGAATTACCATTTTATGACAACGGAGGAATTGGAGCGGGAAACACCATTGACCCAAATCATAAAATAATAACTTCATGGGAAGAACGGATTCCGATTACTACACTGAAGAAGATTTGTGACCAATATGTTCGCGGCAAGGAAATATCCTTCTTAAAAATCGATGTAGAAGGCTATGAGAAGCAAGTCCTCATGGGGGCTGATTTTGAATCATATCGACCATTAGTCGTTGTAATGGAGTCAACATTGCCAAATACAATGATTCCAAGCTATGAGGAATGGGAGCATATTCTTATAGAGAAAGGATATGTTTTTTCTTATATGCACGGAGTAAATCGATATTATGTGCGGGATGACCGGATGGATCTTGACGCAAGATTTCGGATGATTGACGATTTTGATTGTGTTTATGATATGTATGAAGTGTATCATGCTGAATTCAATCACATGTAACCAAGCAAGTAGTCTGATGTATGTGCGGTCTTTTTTGTCATGGAGAGCTTGCCTAATGATTAGCGTGATTATCCCAGTTTATAATTGTGAAAAGTATATCTCGAGATGTGTTGATTCCGTTCTAAATCAATCTTACAAAGACTTTGAGTTGATTCTTGTGGATGACGGTTCGACAGATTCATCGGGAGTGCTTTGCGATGGTTTTTTACAGCGAGATAAGCGAGTGTTGGTAATCCACAAGAAAAACGGTGGCGCTTCTTCGGCCCGGAATGCCGGGCTGGAAATTGCAAATGGAGACTACATTGCCTTCATTGATGCCGATGATTGGGTAGATGCGAATTATTTAGATGCTTTGATTAAACCAATGATCTACAATCAAGAGGTTGATATTGTTTTAATGCCAAGCGTGGATGAATCATCGATGGAATTAGTTATCGGTGAGCAAGTGAACAAGAGGCGCGAAGGTTGTATTGAAAAAAAAGCAGCGGTTTTGGCTTTAATTAAAAAAGAGATTAGTGGAATATGGGCCGTTTGGTCAAAAGTATATAAGAGGAAAATTTTTAATAGCTTGAAATTCAATGAAGCTCTCTGTTACGGAGAAGATTTAATTATAAACTTGGAATTGTTTTTACGAGCACAAAAGATTTATTATGTGCCATTAAGGTATTATCATTATTTTCATGGAAACTTAGAAAGTATCAATAAACACGCAACAAATGTGGATTATTGGGGCAAGTTATTGCAGGCGTTGCTTCTGCTTGTGGACGATGAACGACTCCAAAACGCTGATTTCTATGAACCGTATTGTCGGCTGGTATTGCATCATTTTAAAGTTATCAGCAATCTGATTGTATTTAATGAAAGTGATTATGAATCCAAATTGCAAATCTTATATAGCGATATGGGGCCTTCATTGCTGAAAATTTTTGAATCTGTTTCACGAACACCATTGATGAAATTACAAGCGAAAATACAAGGTTCCTGCGAAGGATTAATATCAATGATTGATGCACTGGAAAATTATCATGCCAACGGTAATGATTTATACATTTACGGCGCGGGAAAAAAAGCGAAACGCGTTTCTGATTTTTTTGCGCGAAAGAATATTTTGTTCAATTCATTTATTGTAAGTGATGGGCAAAAGATTGGAGTTGCACCCGATATGAAACATCCTGTCATCCATTTTAGTGATTTTTTGTCCGCGCAGAATCCTGCAGATACGATATTTTTCTTGGCCTTGAAGGAAGATTATGCAGAAGAGGTTCTGCCTGTTTTAAGCGCATATCAATTTAAACATATATTTTACCTATGATAGAGCTGGTCGGATTATTGTAAATGCTAGAATATTTTAGTTGATATATTGTTATAATTTAGGATGTGTAGATATGCTGGTAAGTGTAATCATCCCTGTTTATAATGTGGAAAGGTATCTCGCACGCTGTCTTGACAGCGTCGTTTCGCAATCGTTACAGGATATAGAGATTATATGTATCGATGACTGCTCGACGGACGGCTCGCTTTCTGTTTTACAAGAATATCAGAAAAGATATGAATGTATACATATATTGGAGAATAATGAAAATCAAGGCCCTTCAGTTGCGCGCAATAAAGGAATAGATGCATCGAAGGGGAAATATGTTTTCTTCTTGGATTCCGATGATTGGATTGCAGATAATGCATTGGAGGAATTAACGGAAACTGCGGAAAAGAATGTGCTTGATATCGTTTACTTTGACAGCGAAATGCGTTTTGAAGATGCGTCAGCAAAAAAAAGCCTTTCTGGGTATAAGTCGAAAAGGACAGGGAGGTATGAGGGAGTTGTTAGTGGAAAAGAATTATTGGATGCCTTCAGTCGAGAAAATGATTATTTGCTTATCTCATGTGGTGCTCTTTATCGGCGGAAGCTTTTAGAAGAAAATAGTTTGAAATTTTATACAGGAATATTACATGAGGATAATTTGTTTTTTATTCAAGCGATCCTGCTCGCGAAAAGAGTTCAATGCTTAAATAAAGTATATTATTATTATTTTCGCTCAATGGATACAAGATCTGGAAAAGGGAACTCAATTATCAATTTGTGGAGTATGGTTATTATATATTCGGAAATATTTCGTTTTTTATTGAAAAATAATATTGAAATCAGCGATGGAATATATCAATATAACAAAAGGATATTTTCTAGTGTTACATATTTATTTCGTACAGTAGTTAATTCGCGAGTGGAACTTGAGAATCTAAAATTTGAGACCCTGCGCCAAAGAAATGTGTTCTTGTCTTTGTTGGCATCATTTGAGCCTCAACAATGCCGTCAGCTTTATCTTGATGATATTGCAGAGATGCGGAAATATTCGCATCTCATTGTTTACGGGGCAGGAGTTATTGCACGCCGGGTAGTAAAAATGTTAATTGATTATAGCTTGGATAATTTCCATATTGCGGTTACAAAGCCTGAATCGCGTGAACAGTATATAGGTGGATGCGAGGTAAAAAGCATAGAAACTTTTTTGGAATGGCGTGATAACAGTATTGTACTCGTTGCCGTATCCGCAAAATATCAAAATGAAATCTTGGAGAATTTAAGGAGCTTAGGGTTTTCGAACTATTTTTGTATTTCGGATTTGAATTAGGAGGTGTATTGCCAGGTTCATCTTGGCAATTGTTATGAAATGGGGAAATAAATGTCATGAATTGGATGGGGTATATCGTCGATTTCGTGGCAAAGGAATTTATATTTTTGGTGCAGGAACTATAGGTAGACGGCAGTTTCAATTATTGAACCGTTTTTTTCTTCCGAAAGGGTTCATTGATAATGACAGGAAGAAGTGGGATACAGGCTTTTGCGGGCATCAAGTAAGTTCGCTTGATGAATATGTAAAAAAGGATCTGCAGTTGAAAAATTACATCATTGTATGCGTTGGGCAAAAGTGGCGGGAAGAGGTTATTGGCCAATTGGAAGCCGCAGGGTTGTGCAAAGATGTTGATTTTTTTGTGCATGATAAATATTTTAGCGAAATATTTCCGGTCATAGTTATGTACGAAAAGGATAAAGTCTATATGGAACTTGCCCAAGTATCGCTTACAGAGCGTTGCACGTTGCGTTGCAAAAAATGTGCGCATTCCTGCAATCTTGTACCGCGTGACGCGGACGATCTTTCTTTTGAAGAAGCCTGTCAAAGTGTGGATAATTTTTTCGCTTTTGTAGATTTTATTTCGGAATTTGTGCTGATTGGCGGCGAGCCACTTTTATATAAAGACTTGGCGCAGATTATATCCTATACGGGAGAGCGTTATCGGGAGCAGATGGGAGTTTTCAGCATCACTACCAATGGGACGATTCTGCCTGATAGGAATATATTGAAGCTTTGTAAAAAATATAACGTGACATTCCGTATTTCTAATTATTCCGTAGCAATCCCGAAATTGAAAAAGCAATACGAAAAATTAACAAATACATTGGATACGCAACAAATTGATTATACAATTTCACCCGATGAGCATGAATGGATGGACTATGGCTTCGAATATGTTGATAGGAAAGCATCCCCGACAGAACTTGAAAAAGTGTTCGATGCTTGCATGACGCCTTGTCATGAAATACGTCGGGACAGGTTTTATTTCTGCGTTATGGCGCGGACTGTGGCGGAGAATATGAACAAAGGCGTAGGAAAGGATGACTATTTATATTTAAGTCAGCTATCGCCGGATAGATGGGAGGACAGGATGAAATTCTTTGAATATACGCGAGGTTATTCTGACAAAGGGTATTTGGATATGTGCAACTATTGTCATGGAGCTGAGTCGAAAAACTATCCAATTCCGGCGGCGGAACAGATGGAGCGATGAAAGATGCAGCAGATTTTGATATATGGAGCGGGACAACGGGGAGAAAGAATATGTCAAATTTCATCAGATTTGGGGCTACGGAACATTTCTGTATTAGATAGTGATCCTGCAAAAATCGGGACAGATTTTTTTGGATATACGGTAGAGCCGCCGGATGCGATACAATCTTATGCAGACGGGTATGTGTTGTATATTGCAATAGCAAATGAAAGCATAAGACAGAAGGTTTTGGAAAATTTACGGGCAATTTTAGGCGCTGACATTCGCAATGAAATTTCTTTTTATTCCCTGATATTGAAAATGTATGATGATAGCCATGTCATAAAAGAGTATGTAGATTCTTTTGAGATTGCAATTCATCAACATGAAAGTTTTCTGTTTGATTGTTATAATGGTTTAGGGCTAGGTGGGGTTGAAACATGGACGATGAACGTGTGTGCTGGATTGATTGGGGAGCGGATGGAAAAGGTATATATCTTGTCTGATGGTGGTGAATACTTTGTTCCGGATGTTTTGGATGGGCATATTATAGCTGCAGATATTGATCATAAAGAAATGTTTTCTGTTAAAAATGTTAAGAAGATTATTTCAAAAGTAATTGAAATGATTCCATGTGTTGTTGTCACTTGCTCTACGGACGTTGTCATGCTGGGGGCGTATTTGATAAAAAAGTATTTTCCGGGAATGGTGAAAGTATTATCTGTAGTCCATAACAGTCATGCACAAGTTTATAAAGATTATCTTGATTTTCGTTCGTGTACTGACAAATATATTGCTACAACTGAAGGGATGAAAAAAGAACTGATTGATTTGGGGGTTGGGGACAAGAACGTTTCCTTTTGTGTTATGCCCTTCTCATCGAAAAGGGAGTTGCGACGAACATATACATTGGATAAAAAACTTCCGATACATATTGGCTTTGCAGGGCGCTTTGACGGGATGGAAAAATCTCAAAAGCGGATGGATTTGTTTTTGAAATTGATCAAAGAACTGGTTGCGCGAAAAGTTGCATTTTCTTTTGAATTAGCTGGGGATGGGCCTGTGAGGGAAGAAATGGAAGATGCACTTGCAGATGAGAGGCTTGGGGGACGGGTAAAATTCCTGGGGCAACTCCCTCATGAAGAAATTTTGTCGTTTTGGGAACGACAGGATATTTGTGTCAATATGGCAGACTATGAAGGCCGATGCCTTAGTGTCAGTGAAGCCATGGGGAGCGGGGTTGTACCGGTGGTAACGGACACATCGGGGCCGCGGGAAGATATTGCAGACGGTGCAAATGGCTATATTGTCCCCCTGGGTGATTACAAAACCGCAGTGAATAGAATAGAGTATTTATCGAAACATCGTGAACTTTTGCCGGAGATGGGGAAGAAGGCGCGTGATGAAGTGTATCCGAAGAGTTTGATGGAGTCTCATTTGGAGTTTTGGGAAAGATTGCTGCTGACAGAAAAAGCAATATAGCAATCGTAGTTGTAGGGAGAGATACTTGTTGATAGCGCACCAATTTTATAAGATTGTTCATGCAATCCGGTTGTTTTGTCGTAAATTTTCTTATGTTTATTTATACGGCGCCGGCAGTTACGCAAAAACGTTGCTCCTTTTTTTTCACGAGCTACAAATCCCTCTTGCGGGATGTTGTGTAACACGAATCAAGGAGGAAACGTGTTCTTTTTGCGAAATAGAAAAAACTATCCACGAATGGGGGGAAATTCCACAACCATTAACGCAATGCGGGTTCATTCTTGCGATGAAGGAATCCACGCAACATGAAGTGATTGCTTCATGGGAACGGCAGGGGGTTCGCGTAGCGTATTTTTCATTGACTGACGAGTTTTTACAGTATTATCGTCGTTATACGAATTTTTATACGTTCCTTTCTGTTGCAGAGCGGCGAAATGTTTTGAAGGAGTGTAATCTTTTATCTGCAGGAAGTCATTTGTCAAGCCACGAACGGCATCCGATTGTTATTTCCCGAACAAGTGGGCTCGGGGATGTATTGTGCTTGGAGCCGATTGTTCGGAAGTTGACGCGGCAAGGTCATCGAGTATTTGTGGAAACAATGTGGCAAGAGTTGTTTCGGTACAATCAGTCAGCCTCGGGGACTTTTCCATGGGATGCCGTGCCGCCTCCTTTCGAAGAGTGCGCCCTTGCGATATCCTGTAATGATGCACATGAAACGCGACCGCTTGGGCATATGCTGGACGGATATTTGTCGGCTGTGTCGAAGTTTTTTCCTAGGTTGGATCTTTCGGAAGAGGAGCGAATTCCAGTTTATGACAATTCCCTGATTCGACCACATTCTAGTCACAACTTCAAGCGTATCTGCATCAACAACGAAGCAACAAACTGGGAGAGCCGTATTTTTGATACAGGAAAAATGCGACAGTTTGCGCAGTATCTTCAAATGAAAGGTTATGAGATTTTTGAAATCGGCGGCGATGAAAGGAATTATCTTGGTGTGGGAAAAAATTGCTATGGGATGGCATTGCACGATACGGTAAAACTTATGTCGGAAATGGATTTATATATAGGCGTGGACAATGGATTGATGCATTTGGCACAGTCGATTCGTCTGCCGGTATTTATCCTGTTTGGTTGTACGTGTCCTAATTTTCGGATTTATGACTGGAGCCGGGCGAGAGTGATGTGGAAAAATGTTGATGAACTTCCGTGTGCGGCTTGTTTTCATCGGCGAATGATTCCCTGCCGAAAAGCGGAATGCCATTGGGAGGCAGTTCGTTGCTTGGACTGGACTGTAGAAGAAGTCATCGAGGCATTTGAAACGGAGAAATATGATAATCCGCCAAAGCTGCAAGACGAGATGTATAAGCCGATTTGGTGGGCCGATATGGAAGAGGAATAAAACCGGGCGGGACTCTCGTTTTATATTTTGGCGGAGGGGATGCAATGGGACGGAGAGAGACGGCATCTACTTTTGATGATATTTTTGATTTTTGTTCACGATATGATTATATTTTTTTATATGGTGCCGGACAAATCGCAAAAAAAATAGCGGATTTTTTTCAACGAAACAACATAGTTATTTGCGGTTGTTGCGTATCTCGCAAAACGTCCGAGGATGATATGGGGACGTTACCTGTGTATACATTCCCTGATGTAGGAAGGCCGCTCCGTGAATGCGGTTTTATTTTGGCAATGGGAGAGAAGCTTCAGCGTGAGGTCGAAGCACAGCTTTTGTCGGTGGATGATTGCGAATTGTTACATTTGACTGCGCGCGTCATAAATGAAGCTAAAACATATTTGGGCTATGAATCAACAGGGGAAACACATGATGCGAACTCGTGGCATACGGAGTTAAATAACATTTTGGCTAAGCCTTGCGTTTTATTTAAAAGAACAAAAGGTTTGGGGGATGTTTTGGCATTTGAGCCAATTGCGCGAAAGTTGAAGACGATGGGGTATCGGATTCTGGTTGCGACACAGTTTAAAGATATTTTTCGTTATAACCACGTTGCAGACGGCATATTTTACGGGACAAACGTTCCTTCCTTTGTGGAAAGGAATTGCTTGGTTTTTGATATGACTTATGCGTATGCGATAACTCCGTTTAGTCATATATTAGACGGCTATGTGGATTTTGTCAGAACATTATTGCCTGATTTTAAGTTGACGCAATCCGAGAGAATGCCGATATATGATGCTGATTTGATTCGGGAACATGGAGCGAACATAAAAAAAATCTGCGTCAATAATGAAGCAACAGAGTGGAAATCCCGCGTTTATTCTCCTGAAAAGATGCGTGAATTTGTTTTATATCTACAAAGAAAAGGGTATAAAATATATGAAATTGGAGGGGATGTGGAGAATTACTTAGGCGTAGGAGAAAATTGCTTCGGCATGGAGTTGCATGACACGGTAAAATTGATGTCGGAGATGGATTTGTATGTCGGCCTTGACAACGGGCTTTTACATTTGGCGCAGTCCATTCACTTGCCAGTGTTCGCGCTTTTCGGCTGTGTTTGTCCGCTCTTTCGGGTTCACGATTGGAGCCGGGCGAGAGTCCTGTGGAAAAATGTGGACGAACTTTCCTGTGCGGGCTGTTGGTCTAGGCGGAGGCTGCCATGTGATGTAGTCGTATGCGATCAAGAGGAGCATTACTGCATGGATTGGTCTGTAGAGAAAGTGATAGAGGCTTTTGAAAATCTTGCGTATAATAACCCGCCGCAGTTATGCAAGGAAATGTATAGACCGTTGAAGACAATTTAATTTTGAGTGTGTCAGGGAGGGAATGTGCTGTGCAAAAAGTGATTGCATATGGATTAGGGCATGATTTTAATCTGGACAAAAAACTTATCCATGAAAAATATGATGTAGTGGGATATTGCGATCGGGACGCATCTAAAAGCGAGGCGTATGGCAATAAACAAATCAAAAGAGAGCAATTAAAAGAGCGGCTTAAAGCATGTGATCTCCTTTTATTGACAGTTGCGCGCGACCGAATGGATATTGTTCATGATTTGATTTTAAATTTTGGTATTCCTTTAGGAAAGGTTTGGTTTTTTAGGCATACCGGCGTAGAAGATTCATTTCGAACGCCTATTTCGCCTTGCTATAACTTCAACTTTAATTTTTATGGGCAATTTTACGATGATGCGGTATTATGGCTTCTTTTTAAACAATTAGGTTATAAGCCGAAGCAAGTACGGTATTTGGAAATAGGGACAAATGATCCGATTTTGGCCAATAATACGTATTTCTTTTATGCATCGGGGGGACGTGGAACTTTAGTCGATCCGTTGCCAACTTCTGCAAGATTCTGTCAGCTTATGCGTCCCGAAGATCGTTTCGTGCAAGCTGCAATTAGTGATATTGGTGGTGTGGATGCGACAGTTTATGTAGGCGTTGCAGCACAGGGCAGTAGCTTGCATGAAGAGTACGCACCGCAAAGACATATTGAAATTAAAGTGCCACAGTTAGGTATTAATGATTTGTTATTGACGTTGGAATATGTTCCTGAATTGTTGGTTGTTGACGCAGAGGGAGAAGATGAAACCATACTTCGTTCCTTAAATTATAATAAATATCGACCTATTATTATTGAAGTAGAAATAGATAAAACGGAGAATGAGGGGGACGATTTCTATCAGTTTATGGACGAAAAGGGGTATATTTTTTTTGCTCACCTAGGTGGAAATGCTATTTTTATTGAAGGATCCAAATACAAAACTCTGAGGATGCATGATGATGATTAAAGTTTCCGTGATCGTACCGATATATAACGCAGATAGGTTTTTGGCTCAATGCCTGCAAAGTGTGACAAATCAGACTTTGCAGGATATGGAACTCGTCTGCGTCAACGACGGATCGACAGATTCCTCTCTTGCTATTATTGAGAAATTCGCGGCAAGAGATTCGCGAATAGTCGTTATTAATAAACCAAATACCGGCTATGGGCATTCAATGA
>JAEEGL014439569.1_pt1 | contig 15540 bp, 13 predicted proteins | sample 9134231 | NCBI WGS metagenome assembly JAEEGL01 (sample SAMN16246548, study PRJNA631951) | gut metagenome | biome: gut microbiome; feature: rumen; material: fiber-attached | host: Bos | place: Iran: Karaj | collected 2018-10
GCTCAGCAGACCGGTCAGAAAGGCGAAAACTTTGAAGTGAGCGAAGAAATCAAAGCGCTGTGCCGCGCTGTGGGCGCCGAGGGCGCGGTCCTGCTCAGAAATGACGGCGGGGTTCTTCCCGTAAAGCCCGGCGAAACGCTCTCTCTTTTCGGCAGGGTGCAGAGCGACTTTTTCTATGTCGGTTACGGCTCCGGCGGAGATGTGAACGCTCCTTACAGAATCAGCCCTGTTGAAGGGCTTAAAAACGCGGGAGTAAGCCTGAATGAAGAGCTGCTTGCTTTCTATGATGAGGCGAGAAAAAAAGACCCGGTCAATGACGGCTATTGGGGGCATTGGCCGATGTCTTATGACGAAATACCCGTTAGCGCCGCCACAGTCGCAAATGCCGCCGCAAAGTCCGATAAAGCGGTGATTTTTATAGGCCGGTCATCCGGAGAGGACCGCGAGCTGAGGCTTGAAAAAGGCAGCTACTGTCTGAGCGATGAAGAAAAGCGGCTGATTGAAAGCGTTACGGCATCGTTTGACAAGGTAATTTTGCTGCTCAACTGCGGAAGCATTATGGATATGGAAGAAATCTGCGCCTACAGCGGCATTTCCGCCGTAATGTATGTCTGGCAGAGCGGAATGGAGAGCGGGAATGCCATAGCCGACCTGCTTACGGGCAGAGTGTCCCCCGGCGGAAGGCTGGCGGATACGGTTGCCGTTTCATACGCGGACTATCCGGGGTCTTCCAATTTCGGCGATAAGAAAGAAAATATCTATGCCGAGGATATATATGTCGGTTACAGATACTTTGAAACCTTCGCAAAGGACAGGGTCCTCTTTCCTTTCGGCTTCGGCCTCTCCTACACCGATTATCTGATAAGCGATATTGTCTGCTCCGTTTCCGGCGAAATCAGGGTATCCGCGCGCATAAAAAATATCGGAGATTATCCGGGCAAAGAGGTATTTCAGGTTTATTATGAAGCCCCGGCAGGCGCTCCCGGCAATCCGGCAAGGGCGCTCGCGGGCTACGCCAAAACACGCGAGCTCGCTCCGGGGGAGGAAGAAACCGTGAACGTAGCTTTCCCCGCGGAGTCAATGGCCTCTTATGATGAGAATGAAAGCGCTTATGTTCTGCTCAAGGGCAAATATGCTGTTTACGCCGGCGCGGATGTGCGCCGCGCCGAAAAAGCAGGGGAGTATGAAGTGCCCGAAAGGCGCGTAACGCAGAAACTCACTCAGTGCGGCGCGCCCGTTAAGAGCTTTGAAATAATAATGAATTCAGGCGGCAAAGCAGTGACGGCAAAGGTAAACACATCAAAGAAAAACCTGAGGGAGCATATACTTGCCCGCCTTCCCGCGGATATCCCCTTCACGGGCGACCTCGGGTATAAACTCACCGATGTCAGGGAGGGCAGAGTAAGCCTTGATGAGTTTGCCGCTCAGCTGAGCGATGAGGAGCTTGAGGCAATTTCAAGGGGAGATTACAGGATGAATTCTCCGCTCGGCGCGTCCGGCAACGCGGGCGCTTTCGCCGGAGTTTTACAGTCGCTCAGGGATAAGGGCGTGCCGCCGATAATCACCACCGACGGGCCCTCGGGAATAAGGCTTCACGCGGTTTCCTCCCTCCTGCCGGTAGGGGTCTGCCTTGCCTGTTCGTTCAATGACGCGCTTGTTGAAGAGCTGTACACGGAAATCGGCAGAGAAATGGCGGCAAGAGGGTCTGATGTGCTGCTTGCACCCGGCATGAATATTCACCGCGACCCGCTGTGCGGAAGAAACTTTGAGTATTTTTCGGAAGACCCCCTGCTTACGGGCAGATGCGGCAGCGCGGTGGTTAAGGGCGTGCAGAAATACGGCTTTTCGGCTTGCCCCAAGCATTTTGCCTGCAACAGTCAGGAGACCGCGAGAACCCATGAAGATTCCGTCCTCTCCGAAAGAGCTTTGCGTGAAATATACCTCAGGGGCTTTGAAATATGCGTAAAAGAGGCAAAGCCGAATACCCTGATGACTTCATACAACAAGATAAACGGAGTATGGGGCCACTACAATTATGAGCTTGTCACCGATATCCTGCGCGGCGAATGGGGCTTTGAGGGCGTTGTGATTACCGACTGGTGGATGAGGCCCTGCGCATCGCCCGAGTTTCCCTCAATCCGCGACCAGGCTTACAGAGTAAGGGCAGGAGTGAATGTGCTAATGCCCGGCGGCGCGAGAGCCGGGAAATACAGCAGGAAGCCGGACGGCACACTGCTGCGTACTCTGGGCAGAAAAGGCGGCATCACAAGGGGAGAGCTCGTGCGCAACGCTGAACAGGTGCTTAGCGCAGCCCTGAAGAGAATATGACTGACACAGGCGGCGTATGCGGATTGAGAAGCATGCGCCGTTGTTTATTATTTACAAAATCAGTGTATTAAAATCTACTACTTCAAAAGACAAAAATTCTTGAAAATAATTTCAGGAGTTATATAATTATTATGGTGCTTTGCAGCACCTTCAGTATTGCAAACAAACGGGCAGTTAACAGCCCGGAATATGCCTGACGGCAAGAAGGAGATAAAAGTATGAGCGAAAAAATCAAAGTCGGTATTATCGGCTGCGGCGGCATCGCAAACGGCAAGCATCTGCCCGCGCTTTCAAGAAACAAATATGTTGAGGTGGTTGCTTTCTGCGATATTATCAAAGAGCGCGCCGAGGAAGCTGCCGCCAAGTTCGGCACCGATGACGCAAGAGTATATGTTGATTATAAAGAGCTCCTCGAAAAAGAGAAAGACATAACAGCGGTTCACGTATGCACACCCAACCGCTCACATTCATTCATCACTATCGACTCCCTTGAGGCAGGCAAGCACGTAATGTGCGAAAAGCCCATGGCAAAGACTTACGCCGAAGCCAAAGCAATGTATGAGGCTTCCGTAAGGACCGGCAAGAAGCTCACCATCGGCTATCAGAGCAGGTGGAGAGGTGACTCAATGTATCTCAAAAAGTGCTGCGAAAACGGCGAGCTCGGCGATATTTATTACGCAAGAGCAATCGCTCTCAGAAGAAGAGCCGTTCCTACCTGGGGCGTTTTCCTTAACGAATATGAGCAGGGCGGCGGTCCGCTCATCGATATAGGCACCCACGCTCTTGATCTGACTCTCTGGATGATGGATAACTACAAGCCCAAAATGTGCCTGGGTGTCAAATATAAAAAGCTCGGTGACGCCAACGGCACCGCCAACGCCTGGGGCGACTGGGATCCCGAGCAGTACACGGTTGAGGATTCCGCCTTCGGCTTTGTTGTGATGGAAAACGGCGCAACCGTCAGCGTTGAATCAAGCTGGGCTCTCAACATAGCGGACCCCGAGGAAGCCAGCACCCTTCTGTGCGGCGACAAGGGCGGCGCGGATATGCACAGAGGTCTTCGCCTCAACTATGTCAAAAACAACAGGCAGGTCATTGAGGAGCCGTCATTTGACTGCGGCGGCGTTGCCTTCTATGACGGCGCGAGCGACAGGGCGGAGGATCTCGAAAACCTTGCCTTCTATGACTGCATTATGAATGATAAGCCTGTTTACACAAAACCCGAGCAGGCTATGGTTGTCACTCAGATTCTTGAGGGCATTTATAAATCCGCCGCTTCGGGCAAGCCCTATTACTTTAACGAAGAGGAGTAATCACAATGAAAATTGCCGTTCAGGTTTATTCCGTAAGAGACGCCATAAAAAACAAAAAGACTCTTTTCGCAGCTCTTGAAAAAATCAAGGAAATCGGCTATGACGGCGTTGAGTTCGCCGGCTACTACGGCGCGAGCGCAAAAGAAATCAGAGCGAAGCTTGATGAGCTCGGTCTTGTGTGCGTAGGCGGTCACATAGGTCTTGACGATTTTAAAGATAAAAAGCTTGAGGAGACCATGGAGTTTCAGAGCATACTCGGTGTTAAGGCTATAGGCGTAGGCGGCGCACCTCACAAAACCATGGAGCAGTGTGTCAAGACAGGTAAGGTGCTCGGCAGGGCCAGGGAATACGGCCTTGAAAAATACGGCATTACCACCTACTATCACAACCATTCCGAGGAGTTCAAACCTCTTCGCAACAAGCGCCTGCCCATTGATGTTATAGGCAGCTACACAAATCTTGAAATTGACACATACTGGTCGCATCACGCGGGTGTTGATAATTACAGATTCTTGCTCGACCATATGAGCAACATAGTTCACCTCCATGTCAAAGACGGCATTGACGGCAAACCAAAGGCTCTCGGAGAAGGTGACTGCGACATTAAGGCAGTTGTCAAAGCGGCAAAAGCCATGGAGCTTGAGTGGCTCATAGTTGAAAATGACGACCCGGTACCCAACGGTTTTGAAGACATAGCAAGAAGCCTCAAATATCTCAAATCCATCATCTGAGGAGGAATAAAATGAAACTCGGAGTATTTACCACATTACTTTCAAATTTACCGCTTGAGGATGCGCTGAAATATTTTAAATCGCTCGGCATAGAGATGGTGGAAATCGGCTGCGGCGGTTTTCCCGGAAATGCGCACGCAAACCCCGAAATACTGCTCGCGGATGAGGGCAAGCTCAATGAATTCAAGGCTCTTATTGATAAATACGGCCTGCAGATAAGCGCTCTCTCCTGCCACGGCAATCCCATTCATCCCAATAAAGAAATCGCGGCTTCGTTTGACAGGGATATGAGAAACACCGTGCTGCTTGCCGAAAAGCTCGGCATACATCAGATTAACACCTTCTCCGGCTGCCCCGGCGACTGTGAGGCATCGGAGCATCCCAACTGGGTGGTCTGCCCCTGGCCCGATGATTTCACTGAGATTCTTGAATGGCAGTGGAACGAAAAACTTATTCCGTACTGGAAGGACTTTGTTGCGTTCGCAAAGAGCCACGCTGTGGATAAAATCGCGCTGGAGCTTCACCCCGGTTTCTGCGTTTACAACACCGAAAGCCTTATGAAACTTCGCAAGGCGGTCGGCCCCGAAATCGGAGCGAATTTTGACCCGAGCCATCTAATCTGGCAGGGTATGGACCCCGTTGCCTGCATAAGAGAAATGGGCGACGCTATTTTCCACTTCCACGCAAAAGACACCAAGATTGATAAAATCAACACGGCGGTCAACGGCGTGCTTGACACAAAGTCCTACGGCGATGAAATACACCGCTCCTGGATATTCCGCTCCGTAGGTTACGGCAATGATTACTCTTACTGGAAAGATATGATTTCGGCTCTGCGTATGGTCGGCTATGATTATGCCATAAGCATTGAGCACGAGGATTCGCTTATGAGCCAGAATGAAGGTCTCACCAAAGCGGTCAGCTTCCTTAAAGAAGTGCTCATCGCCGAAGATACCTCCGCCGCCTGGTGGTTCTGATACGCCCGAACAATCCCGAAGGAGAAAAACTCTATGAGAAACAGCAACGATGATGATATCAAGATTTTCCGGCCCAAGAAATCAGACTGGTCAAGCTCCGACCTGACAAGCATAGCGGGTATAATGGATAAGCACAGGGCAAACGGCAACAGCGCCAAGGCGACCATTCTCGGTGAGCGGCTCGCCGAGCTCACGCCCGAGGATTTCTTTGCCGATGAGGTTAAGAATCTGCCCAACAATGTGCTCTTGCAGCTGCGCTCCCTTATGGTGTTTGCGGCTCAGATATCCCTTACCAAATATCTGCCGTTCACTATTCTTTCAACTCAGGCGGTGAACGCGATGTATGCCCGCATAGAAGCAACGGCGCCCGGCTTTTTTGCCAACATTGCCGACGGCTCATCCTTTTCGTTTTATTATCTCGCCGTGCGCAAAAACGAGCCTGTGAGCGAAATAGGCAATGATTTTGCAATGCTTTGTGACGATGATGACAATGAGGAGCTTAAGGTGCTGGGAATGAAGGCATTTGAAACGATAGAAACGAAAGTCATATCGCTTATAGAGGAGTTCGAATTCGAAGGGTGAGACGGTCGGCGCAATAATCGCGAAAAGCGAAAAAACAATGAGAATAAAAGAGGTACGGGTTTTGAACTCGTACCTCTTTTCATAATGACATATAATTTACATAAGGAATAAATGATTATTGTTTTTTCTCAACGCCTTTACTCGCTCGCCGTATCTAGATACTGTCTTCGCTCGTAAAATGCGTTGTTTTCATCGATTCTTGCATCCAACCTTGCCCGGTGCCTTTGAAGAAGTTTCATCAGAAACAATTGGTTTTTTATAGTGCTCGCATCGTAGGGGTGCGGGTCTCCGGTGGAGACCTCTGCCGCAGGCAGAAGCACCGACCGAACCGACAGGTGAGACCGGATATTATCTGCCCGCTTTACAGGATATGCGTGAGCATCATGCCTTCCCCTTGAGGGGAAGGCTAATAATCGGTTTACCCCACAATTATCCACTATCCATTTTCAATAACAAACACGGACTGCGGGCGTTTGCCGGCAGTCCGTGTTATGTAAATGATTATTTATCAGTTGTGATTCTTTATGAAATACTTGTAGAATTTCACGCCCGCGGCAACAGCGGCGGTGCCGATGTTTTCGTTTGGAGCGTGCATTGCGGCGAGCTGCTGAGAATCCATCACTATCGGTGTGAAGCGTATGCAGTTATCCGTAATCGCCGTGTAGTGGCGGCAGTCCGTGCCTCCGCTCATATAGTAAGGGGCGAAGCAGTATTGCGGGAATACTTCGTTGACGCACTTTTTGAGGTAGAGCATCTCATCGCTTTCGGTGTCGGTTTCTTTTGAGGAGTCGAAGCCTATGATGAGCTCGGTTTCAATGTCATATTTCGCCGCGGTTTTGCGCAGAATCTCAAGGCATTCATCTCTTGACTGAAGCTGACCGACACGCATGTTGGCCGTCATACTCGCCTCGGAGGGTATCACATTAGGTGCCTTTGAGCCCTCGCTCATTGTGAACACAAGGGTGGTCGTCACGAACGCTCTTGCCTGGGGAGAAAACACGGGCATAAGCGCGGTGATGAGCGGCTTGAACAGCCAGAGATTGCCAAAGAGGAACCTCATCGGGAATGTAAGATAGGGGGCAATGCAGGTGAAGGTCTTTTCAACCACCGGCGGCATCTTGGTCTTGAAATGGTTTTTCTTTTCCATCTCGCATACGAATGCCGACAGACGGGCAAACGGTGTGTTCCTCGGGGGAGTGGAGGAGTGTCCGCCGGCGCTTTTCGCGGTGAATTTAATGTGGCTTGTGCCTTTTTCAATTACTCCGACTGCCGCGCACAGTGTGCTCATTCCGGGCAGAACGCCCTCGACTATCGCTCCGCCTTCGTCCATTGCGGCGCACAGGCGTATTCCTTTGTCTTTCAGATAGTTGACAAGTTTAAGGGCGCCGCCGCCGGAGGTTTCTTCATTGCAGGCGTAAGCGAGATATACATCTCTCTCGGGTGTGAAGCCCTCCTCGAGCAGCTCCTCAACCGCCGCCATTTCGCTCATAACGGTGCATTTGCAGTCCATTGCTCCTCTGCCGTGCACCTTGCCGTTGGCTATATCGCCGGAGAAGGGAGCATGCTCCCAGCCTGCGGGGTCGGCGGGCACCACATCCTGGTGACCCATAAGCAGCAGAGAATCTTTTGAGCTGTCCTTACCCTGCCAGCGGTAGATTATATTTCCGTCTATCTCCGTGAATTCAAGCTTTGCGTGTATCTGAGGAAACAGCTCTCTGAGCACGCTCTGAAGCTTGTGAAACTCCGATTTATCTTCGCCCTCGCCCTTTGAAATCGTGGGCACTTTAACCATCTCTGAGAGAGCGTGGGCGTATTTCGCCTCGTCCTCGGGGGTGAACGGCGCCTGAGACGGCTTGTCATTGGGCTTCGCCTTGATTGCGGCGGCTCTTATCAGCGCGATTAACAGCAGCAGAGCGAGCACGCACACGGCGCACAGCAGTATTATAAGGAATATTTTCATACTTTTGTTCCTCCCGTAAAAGATTATATAACAAAAAAATCATAGCATAATGCCCTGCCGGTGTCAAATAAAAAGATTGCTTCTCCGTCCGGAGAAGCAATCTGCAGTTTATTTATTTTTTCTTTTTTCTCTTGCTTATTGATGTTTTCACTTTTCCCTCGGGGTCCTTGATGATGAGCGCTGCGAGCCAGATAATCAGGCCGAGAGCGGTGACGCTCAGGCCCAGGAAAAGGTCGTTGAGCATATCAGCAGGGGCGGGGGAGAAGTATTCCTCGGCGCCGAGTTCAATATACTCAAATATCGCGTCCACAAACCACATTATCGACGCGCCCCAGAAAAGGAAGCAGGGCACTATGTAAAGCATCTTGCCCTTGGGGGCATCCTTGTACCAGAGCACCGTGAATATAATCGCGGAAAAAACAGAAACAAGAAGAGTCATTACGCATTGTCCTCCGCGGTTTCGCTTGTTTTTCTGCTCATAATCACATGAGATACGGCAACTCCCGCAGCCCAGACGAGGGTAACGAGCACCGCCATTGTCACACCGACCGTCATCATTTCATGCAGCATTTCCGCCGTTTCGGCAGGGTCCGCCATAGCCGTGAGGAACGGGGGGAAGGGAACCACTTCGCCGTGCCAGAGATGCTCAAAAGCAAGCAGGATTACGCCGCCCCAGAGAAGGCCGGCAAGCCAGGTGAGCTTCTGAACAGCCGATGAAAGTTTGCTTTCAACATTCTTTCCGGTGTTCAGCTGTGCCGCCTTGCTTTCTTTTGCCTTGAGAACCGCCACTGCCGCAGTAACTACTATAGCTTCGGTTCCGGGTACTATGAAACATGCCATTTGTGTATCCTCCTGTTTATATTGTTTATTGATTTCTTAAATCTGAGGGCCGGCGGCTACAAGAGCCTTGCCTGCCTCGTTGCTTTCGTATTTTGCGAAGTTCTTGATGAATCTGCCGGCGAGGTCCTTTGCCTTCTCTTCCCATACGGAGGGGTCGGCGTAAGTGTCGCGCGGGTCGAGAATTGCGGGGTCAACTCCCTCAAGCTCGGTGGGCACCTCAAAGTTGAAGTAGGGAATCATCTTGGTGGGGGCGGTGAGAATGCTGCCGCCGAGGATGCCGTCTATGATTCCTCTGGTGTCTTTTATGGAGATGCGCTTGCCTGAGCCGTTCCAGCCGGTGTTAACAAGGTAGGCCTTTGCGCCGCTCTTTTCCATTCTCTTGACAAGCTCTTCCGCGTATTTGGTGGGGTGGAGCTCAAGGAATGCCTGGCCGAAGCAGGCGGAGAAGGTCGGGGTGGGCTCGGTGATGCCTCTCTCTGTGCCGGCGAGCTTCGCGGTGAAGCCGCTCAGGAAATAATACTTGGTCTGCTCCGGGGTAAGGATTGAAACGGGGGGAAGCACGCCGAAAGCGTCAGCCGAAAGGAAGATAACGTTCTTTGCTTCGGGGGCCGCGGATACGGGGCGCACTATCTTTTCTATATGATTGATGGGGTATGAAACTCTCGTGTTTTCGGTAACGCTCTTGTCGGCAAAGTCAATTTTGCCGTCGGCGTCCACGGTAACGTTTTCAAGCAGGGCATTGCGCTTGATGGCGTTGTAAATATCGGGCTCTGATTCCTTGTCGAGGTTAATGACCTTCGCGTAGCAGCCGCCCTCAAAGTTAAACACGCCGTTGTCATCCCAGCCGTGCTCGTCATCGCCGATAAGAAGGCGCTTCGGGTCAGTTGAAAGGGTGGTCTTGCCCGTGCCGGAAAGGCCGAAGAAGATGGCGGTGTTTTTGCCGTCCATATCGGTGTTGGCGGAGCAGTGCATTGAAGCAACACCCTTGAGGGGAAGGTAGTAGTTCATCATTGAGAACATGCCCTTCTTCATCTCTCCGCCGTACCAGGTGTTGATGATAACCTGCTCGCGGCTTGAAATGTTGAAGGCTACGGCTGTCTCACTGTTGAGGCCCATCTCTTTGTAATCGTCAACCTTCGCCTTTGACGCGTTGTAAACCACGAAATCGGGCTCAAAGTTTTCAAGCTCCTGCGCGGTGGGGGCGATGAACATATTCTTTATGAAATGAGCCTGCCAGGCAACCTCCATAATGAAGCGGATTGCCATACGGGTGTCGGGGTTGGTGCCGCAGAACGCGTCAACCACAAAAAGTCTCTTGCCGGAGAGCTCGCCGAGAGCTATCTTTTTGAGCTTTGCCCAGTTCTCTTCGGAAAGGGGATGGTTGTCGTTGGGGTAGTCCGGGGTGGTCCACCACACGGTATCCCTGGAGTTTTCATCCATTACGATGTATTTGTCCTTGGGTGAACGGCCGGTGTAAATGCCTGTCATAACATTAACCGCGCCGAGTTCGGTGACCTGACCCTTGTCATAGCCTTCAAGCTCGGGCTTAGTCTCTTCCTCAAAGAGGAATTCAAATGAGGGGTTGCTGACTATTTCCTTAACATCGGAAATGCCGTATTTTTCGAGATTGATGTTTGCCATATTTTTACCTCTTTCTTGAAATGACCGGGCAGCAAAAGCTCTCCGTATTCATTCATATTACTACAGTGTATCATATTAAAGTAATATGTGAAAAAAGTCAATACACAAAAAGACGAAAAAAGAGGAGCCGGAGAGCGTGTCTTGTATGTAAAATGCAATACAGTCCGCCCGAAATTGCAGAAATCCCCCGCTTCCTTCGAAAAAAGCGGGGGAAAATGCATTATTTATAAGCCCGGTTTTCTTTTACAGGTTTTCCATCATTTTCCTGAGAATCCTGTAGAGTTCCGCGGCGTCAGCCGGGTCAAGCTTTGAGCACTGAGCCATCTTTGCGGGTATGCCGAGCGCCTCGTCCTTAAGAGCTCTGCCCTTGTCCGTGATGGTGACAGTGAGCGTTCTCTCGTCTTCTTTTGATCTGTTTCTTGTGAGCAGGCCCTTGCTCTCAAGCACTTTCACTACCGGGGTGAGCGTGCCGGAGTCCAGCAGAAGACGGCCGCACATCTGCTTGAAGGATATTTCTTCATCCTCCCAGAGCACCATCATGGCAATGTACTGCGTGTAGGTCAGCCCTATTTTGTCAAGGTAGGGCTTGTATGCGCTCACAATACCCTTGCTGCAGGCGTAAAGCGGAAAGCAGAGCTGATTGTCAAGCTTGAGGCAGTCGTATTTATCTTTCATTTTTATGCCTCGAGCGAAGCGTTGTAAGCAGCGCGCACCGCTTTGGCGAGCTGGTCGCCGCAGGATGTGGGCCTGGGACCGCAGGTGATGCCCGTGAGCAGCTCTTCTATCTCTTCAACCGTCTTGCCGTCGCAGATTTTTGAAATGGCCTTGAGGTTGCCGTTGCAGCCGCCGAAAAAGCTTATGTTGCGCACAATGTTGCCGTCAAGGTCAAGGCTGATAACCTGTGAGCAGGTGCCTCTAGTCATATAGTCATAGTGAAACATTATAATACCTCCTTGATTGCCGCCTTTACCTTTGCAAGGTCGGCTGTGGGCTCAAATCTCGCGGCGATTTCGCCGTTTCTGTCAATGACGAATTTGGTGAAATTCCACTTGATGTTGCCGTTGTTTTTGTAATCTTTGTCTCTTGCTTTTGCCATAAGCTTCATAATAGCGGCCATCTTGCCCTCGAAGCCCTGAAATACCGTATTTTCGGTGAGCCACTTATAGAGCGGGGCTGCGTTTTCGCCGTTTACGTCGATTTTGGAAAACTGGGGGAAGGTGATGCCGAATCGGTCGGTGCACTCGTTGTGTATTTCCTCATCGGTGCCGGGCGCCTGGTTCATAAACTGATTGCAGGGGAAGTCAAGGATTTCGAAGCCCTCGTCCTTGAGCTCCTCATACATGCTCTGGAGCTCTTCATACTGCGGGGTGAAGCCGCAGGCGGTGGCTGTGTTGACTATAAGAAGTGCCTTGCCCTTGTAATCGCCGAGCGAAACATCGCCGCCCTGTCTGTCTTTAACCGTGAAATCATAAATGCTCATTTTACTCTCTCCTTTAATCTGCATTGCAGCGTAAGCGCCGCTGTTGATTTGGTACAATTAGACTGTACACAATTAAATTGCGTTTGTCAAGAGCTTTTTGAAATTTTTTTTGCCACTGTCTGAAAAAAATGCTCAGCGTACACATAAACTGTTTACAAACCGGTCTTACGGAATGTATAATGATAATAAAGAAAAAAAGGAGACCGGCGTGAAATGAGTATTTTTTACAGAATTCTTAAAACAATATTCGCAGGTATTTTTCTGCTTTCGCTTTATACATCTTCCGGGCCCGCGGGCGGTGATTTTCCGCCGTCGCCGGAATCCGGACCCGGGGACGGGAGCGTTTATCTGCAGATAAGCGCGGATGATGAGGGCTTTGACACCTGGCAGCCGCGCACCCTGAACGGCGGCTACCGCTACGGCCCGTCAATGATTCTGAACTCTGATATGAGCATTGATTTGTGGAGCGCCGCTTCCGGGCCCGGTGATATAGTTGACCTTGTAAGCTACAAGCGCCTTTATGACGGCGGCAGAAAGAGCACAAGGGAAGTAATTGCCCTGAAGCCTACTGCCGAAAGTCTCGATGGGGGCTGGACCTGCGACCCGGGTGTGATAAAATTCGGAGACTATTACTACATCGGCTACACGACCACGGCAAATCCGGGCGGAGTTGACAACGATGTGTGCGTTGCGCGCAGCAAAAGCCCCGACGGCCCGTATGAAAAATGGACGGGAGACGGCTGGGGGATTATCCCCGCGCCTCTGATTGAATATGACGGCAACCCCGATCATTTCGGCGCCGGAGAGCCTTCCTTTGTGCTGATGGGCGATACCCTTTATATTTATTACTCCTGGAATGATGAAAACTCCACTACCCGTGTGGCGACAGCCGACGCAACCGATGAAAACTGGCCCGCTACCCTCGTTTATCACGGAGAGTGCCTGCCTGCAAAGGATTCAGGCGACTCTGCGGATGTGAAATACTGCGATGAATACGGCAGATTCGCGGCGGTATTTACCGAAAAGCGTTTCTCGGATGAGAGCTATGTGGCAGTGTGGGAATCCTTTGACGGCATACATTTCAGGCAGAGCGGTATTGTAAAAACGAATACCGCGAAAAAGCTGCACAACTGCGGCATATCCGGCAGGGCAAACGGCCATATAGGCAGGGGCGACCCGGTTTATCTTTCATACGCGTACGCAGGAACAGGCGAGAACGAGTGGGGCTGCTGGAGTACGCGTATGCACAAAGTGACGCTCTCACTTGCATCCCGGCCCGAAACCGACCCCTCGGCTGAAAAGAACTCCGACAGTATCACGGTAATCCGTAAGGAGCAGAGCATAATACCCGAGATTACAACCGTGAAGGCGGAGCATCAGGTATATACCATAAGCAAGACTGAGCATTTGTTTGTGATGGCGCTGGATTCGGATAACGACTGTTTCCCCGTGTTTACCGGGATAACCTTTGACGGTTACGACGAAAGCGTGCTGAAAATCAGGGGCTCGTTTATGTACCCCCAAGCGCCCGGCACAACGAGAGTGAACATAAGCTGGCACGGCTTCACAGGGGACTTCGTTGTGCACGTGGAGTGAAATAATAAGCCTTCAATCAGTTGTATCAAAAGCAAATAAGCATTGCAATTATATTTCCGATATGATAATATGATTAACGGTAAATAAACGCAGGGAGGTGATTCGCCTGAGAGTAATGTTAATAAACCCGTGTCTGCCCGTCTATCAGCGGATTCCTTCCATGCCGCTGGGTCTGATATCAATCGCAAGCTATCTTGAGCATCACGGGCACGAGGTGATAATCGTTGAGCGCTCGGTTCAGAACTCGGACATAAGAGAGGAGCTTAACAGATTTCAGCCGGAGGTTGTAGGTATTTCCGCTCTTTCTTACAGTTCGAGCCTTGATGCCGCCGAGCTTACGCAAGCTGTTCACCGGTGGCGCGACGGTGTGCCTGTGCTGTGGGGCGGCAGTGCCCCGAGCTCACTGCCGGAGCTCTATCTCAGAGACGGTAAAATGGATTTTCTCACTCTCGGCGAGGGTGAACTTACCTGGAAAGAGTTTCTCGATGAGTGGGCAGGGGAGCGCGATTTTTCAAAAATTGACGGTCTCGCCTACCTTGAAGACGGCAGATATATGTGCAACCCCATCCGCGGGGTGGCGGACCTTGCGTCTTTTCCGGAGCTTAACTGGTCGCATGTTGATCCGCAAAAGTATTTCTCATCATTCTTTCACTGCACAAAGATGCTTTATCTTCACGCTTCAAAGGGCTGCCCTGCCGCCTGCACATTCTGCGCTAACAAGCAGTTTCATCAGGGGCGCAACCGCTGCCGCGACCCGAAGCATGTGATGCACGATATTGAACACCTTGTGGGCAAATGCGGCGCTGACGGCATTTATTTCTCTGATGAACTTTTTCTGCCTGACCGCGCTGTGCGCAACGAGCTGCTCTCAATGATTATCGACAGCGGCCTTGATTTTGTGTGGGGCTGTCAGATGCGTCTCGGCGTGCTCAGAGAAGAGGATATCGATTATATGTACAAAGCCGGCTGCCGCTGGATTCTTTTCGGCATAGAATCGGGCAGCCGGGAAATGATTGATAAAATCAAGAAAAACACCGACCTGAGCCTTGCAAAGCCGACGGTTGAATACTGCGAAAAGGTCGGCATAACCGTGCAGGCGTCGTTTATTGTCGGCTTTCCCGGTGAAACCGTGGAAGATGTCAAAAAAACCGTGGCGCTCGCCCTTGAAATACCGGCGAGCCTTCCCGTTATGAATATACTTGCTCCGGTACCGAATTCGGAAATCTATAATCACGAGATTGAGACAAACCCCGATTTTCACGCCCCGCGCTCAATAGCGGAAATAGCCGAGCGTGAGCAGCTTATGACTGACAACGCAAAGCTCAATCTTTCCGATGTGCCGTCAAAAGATCTTTATGTGGTGCATTACTGCTTTCAGTGGAGAGCTTTTATAGGCAAGGATTCTGTCAATGACGACTCTTTCGGCATAATCAAGAAGCTTGCGAGCGACACCTTCAACCGCATTTTCAAGCACGGGCTGAAGGGCTTCATATTCGGCACTTACCGCTCTGTCAAGCAGTTTTCAACTGTTTTCTTTTACTCTCACTTTTTCCCGTTTACCATGAGAAAATACGGGCTTGCCGGGCGCGAAAACAAAACGGACCGTTAATCGCCCGCGCAAAGTAATATCCTTTCCCCACCCTGCCTGCGCAGGGCATTTTTTTGCCCCCCTGAAAAAATTTGACCCGATAATTTCAAGTCCGTATTTTGGGACACAGAGCTGTGGTATAATGGTTTTTGGTAATATCTATTGAATTATTACTTGCTATTATAGTATAATAAATTATCTATGAAAGCAGTCCTCGCCGAAATGCTGTATAAGGAGTGTAATAAATAAGCCGTAAATGTAAAAAGCCCGTGCTGTTTTTCAGCACGGGCTCAATTATTTCAAGGCTTTTGCGGTTTAATTATTTTATAACTATATCTCCTATCGCGCCGATAATGGCGGAGTATATTGCCATAAAGCAGTACCATATCTTTGCGCAAAGGCCGTTTCTGACCTTTACATTTATCAAATAACTCTCTGCGATTACATTGCCGTCTTTATCAATCAGCTTTGCCTGAACGGTGTAATCTTCTGTCGGATCTTTCA
>JAEEGL014503862.1_pt1 | contig 15540 bp, 12 predicted proteins | sample 9134231 | NCBI WGS metagenome assembly JAEEGL01 (sample SAMN16246548, study PRJNA631951) | gut metagenome | biome: gut microbiome; feature: rumen; material: fiber-attached | host: Bos | place: Iran: Karaj | collected 2018-10
ATTGATCACACATAATTAATGCACATCTTGATGGATTAATAACAGTATCTTTCCAGAATGGATCTACTAATAAATCAACTGGTAATTGATGTATATAATCTAATGTACCTTCCCATGGTGCAGGATATATTCTACCTTCATATTCTTGTTCTAAATTATGACAAATATGAAAGAATGTAGTATCATGGAAAACATTACCAAAATGACCACATTTAGCATATGCAGGAACTAATCCAGTAACCCAATCATTAGTAACAATTAAATTAGGAATAATTTCTAAATCACATAATAATTGAAGAGCAGCTTTAGCAAATAAACAAGTTCTCCTTAAAATATCTGGAGCATATCCTCCTGCATAAGGATAAGGAAAAACATGATAATTATGTAAAAAATAATATTTAATACCACCATTACCAACACCATAATGAACACCAAAACTATAATCATTATCTAATTTAACATGAATATTTCTAATATATTGTATATCAAAAGGATCATTAGCTAAATAATCATGTTGTCCTTTTTTATTCATATTATAATATGGACTAATCATAATTAAATCTTGTCCTAAATTACATAAACCTTGACTTAATTCATCTACCATAACACCTAAACCACCAACAGTTGACCATCTTCCTAATTCAGGTGTAATTACACAAATTGAACCTAAATCACTTCCTTTTATTATATTTTCAGCTTCTTCAATTAATATACCATTATTTGAATTTTCTAATACTGTTTTCATATGAGAAATATCATAACAATATTGAAAGAATATTGTACTTAAATTATTTTTATGAATAAATTCTAATCTTTTTATATAATCATAAAATGTTACATTATATTTACTTAATAAATTGATTATATAATAATACCATTTTGCAAATTCTTCAATTGACATTTTTTTATCTAAAATTTCATATAATTGATTACTAACTTGAAATGAATCTAAAGGATTTTTTGGATTCATTCTTATTTCAGTTATCATTCTAGCATTACTTTTATCCATACAATTCCTATAATTTTCTTCATTAAAAGGTACAATTGAAAAACCAAAACAAATTAATGAAAAAGGTGGAATTTTTCTAGTTAAATGTTCATTAATAATTTCTCTTAAAAAATAAAAATCTCCTCTTCCATCAGTTAACCAATCTTCAATATAACAAATTGTATTAAAATTTGCCTTTTCACTTTCATCACGATCTAAACCAAATAAATTTGAGAAATCTAAACTAAAATTTGTTTCATAATCTTTTAAATTAATTACAAAAATTCCTGTTTCATTTTCTGTTTGTCTAGCAAATGCTAAAATATTTTTATGAGATTCTTTATTATTATCAAATGCTTCTAAGAAAATTAATTTTCCATGTGATAATATTTCATAAAGAGATTTTAATTTATTATCTTTTTCTGATATAATATTATTTATATTAGTAACTTTTTCATTTGATGGTTTATTATTTGAAATATCTGATCTCATATCTATTGAATTTCTACGAAGTTTTTCTTTTAAATCATTTATTTCATTTTCATATTTTTCTTTTATTTTCATTATATCATCATTACTTGAAATATTACTTTCATCACTTAATTGATTTTTTCTATGATGTGGACTTTCTTTAAATGAATTTTGTTCAGTAAATTGTTTTATTATTTTTGCTAATGAATCTTTATAATCTTCATTATCATTTTTTTTTAATTTTAATAAAGTGAAATAATCACAAGTTTTCTTAATAAGTAAATCATATAAACTACATTCAAGATATAATTTTTTAATACAATCTTCTGGATTATTTGTTCCATATATATCATAAATTTTATCAATATTTGAACTTTGTTCAATTATTTTTTCAATGAAACCATTTATATCTCTTGTTTCTTCTATTTCAAAAATTTTTGGGTTTTTTGATTTTAATTGATTAAATGGTATATCGCCAATTGAATTTATCATGTCTTGTGTTGTTAATAAATCACTTTTTAATGTTTTTATTATATTTGAATAATTTTCTGATTTATGTGATGGTATGTAAAAACTATTTACTGATATTCCTGAAATATCATCATCAATTATTTCTTTATCCATTTGGCTAATTAAATGAAAATAATTTTAGAAATGTGAAAAAAAAAAAAAAATGAATTATGCTTTTTTAATTAAATAATTAAATAATATATTTCTTTACACTTTTTTTTATAAAAAAATATATATTTAAAAAAAATGAAAAAATTAACTTTTTTACCTTTTTCAAAAATAAAAAATTGAATAATCTTATATATAAATAAAATTTAAAACCAAAATAAATAACTTTCAAAAAAAAACTCAAAAATAAAATTACTTTCCATAACGATATATATTCCTAGCACCACCAGCTCTTTTTTCTTCAATAATTTTTTTTTTCTTATCATTTTCAATTTTTAAATTAATATATTTATCTTTTTCAATCCCATCTAAATACTCAGGATAATTTTTAGCAAATTCTTCAATTCCTCCATTTAATAAAAAAACATTATCAAAACCTTTTTGAAATAATAAATTAGCATAAGGAATTCCATTTTTTTCATCAAAATGATACATAATAATCATTTTTCTATCTTTATTTTTCATAGAATATAATTCAGGAATAAATTTATCTCTAGATATAAAAAAACCAGGATAACTAATTGAATTAATAATATGAATTAAATTATATTCACTTTCTTCTCTTAAATCTAAAATAATATAATCAATTTCATTTAAGTCACCTAAAAAATTTGTACCATTAGTTACTCCTGAATAATTTGTTTTATTTGATTTATTTGTTATTACACTTTGATTATCATTATTATTATTATTTATTTCATTCCCTATATTATAAATATTTTCTCCTTGATTTTCACTTGAATGAAGTAATTTTAATATTATTGATCCTTTTATTCTTTTAAATAATTCACTTTTTCTTTTACTTACTAAATTATCACTAACTGAACTTGTGTTTTTTATTGTTTTTCCTGTGTCGACTATATTTCCTATATGTTTATATTTTGGATTTGGTTTTAATTTGTTTTTCATTAATTCTTTATTACCATATTTTTGAGCTATTGATCTTTTATCTGCTAAAATATCATTATAATTCGTTTCCATTTTTTTTATATAAATATTTATTTTTTTTATTTTAAGTTATTTTTATATTTTTTTATTTATATTTTTTTTAGTAAAAGTATAAAAATTATTTTTTAATCAACTTAAAATGCGTTATAAAATTAAAATATTCTTTTTATTATTATTTATTTTTATCTAAATATTTTTTTTCATTTCTACTCTTTCTATTGGTTGTGGAAATGCATTATGTTTACCTTTTCCACATAAGTGTTTTGGTTTTGGTAAAGCTATATATTTAGGTTGTTCTTCATTGTTATCATCTTTTTCTTTATCATTAGATTTAGGATCCATTTTTAATTTATTAAAAAATTCTTTTTATTTTAATAAATATTAAATTATATTTTATTAATATGAACGATAATTTACATAATATTAACATAAGTAATAATAATAATTATAAGAAAATAAGAAATAAAGGATTATTCCCTGATAAACATTATAAAAATATCGATCCAAGAAAAGAATCATTTATAAATTTTATACGTGATTTATGTTGTCCAAAATTTAAAATACATTCAAGTTGTTTCATTTTTATTTTGAATAATATATTATTCTTTATAATAACAATATTATATTCAGGTTTAGACACAAAAAAAGATTCATCATTCTTATCACCAAAAACATCAACATTAATATCATTTGGTGCATTAAGTGGAAAAAAATTAAAAGAAAATATACCATTAAATTTATATAGATGGATAATGAATGCATTTTTACATGGAAATTTCTTACATTTATTTTATAATATTATGGGTATTTTTACTTTTGGTACTTATACAGAATATTTAATATCTTCAAAGTATTTTTGTATTATTTATTTATCAAGTGGGTATATTGGAAGTTTATTTTCTGTTTTAATAGAACCTTATTCTACAAGTGTTGGAGCTTCAATTTGTGTATATGGTATTTTTGGTGCTTATTTTGGAAATTGTATTGTTAAATGGAAAGAATTAGATAGGAAATTTGGACCTATTGGAAAAATCTTTATGAGTTATGTATTGTTTTTTTTTGTTATAGTTAGTTTATTAATTCAACTTCCTATTTGTAATGGAGATTTAGATATTAATATATGGGGACATTTTGGAGGTTTAATTTCAGGTATTTTTTCAAGTATTACTATTGTTCAACCTAAATTTGATAGGGATTCATATATTTTTTCTTATAAAATTTGGTATATTTTTTCTGTTTCAATTTTAGGGAGTTTTGTTATTATTGGAACTTTAGTTTTCTATCTTTTTTAACTTTATTATAATTTTATAGTATAATATTTTTAATTCAAAAAATTAGATTATTATAGTAATATAATTATAAAAATAAGAATTTATTAACATAAATATATTTTATTTTGATTAAAAAGTTATTTATCATAAACTAATTGGAAAAATTTATCTATTTCTAATATATTCATTGTTAACCAACTTAAAGGTTGATTTGTTGCTTTACATATTAATTTAAATTCTTTAAAATGTTTTGATACTAATCTTTGAAAAATTTTTGAAATACCATTATCAATTATTTTAGAAACATAAACTTTTTGATAAATAACTTTAAAAAATAAATCTTTTATACAATCAACTTTAAAAGTCTCAAAAAGGAATTTAAATAAAGTTTTTACATCATTTTTTTCTTCAAATTGTGATTCTTCATCTAAAAGAATATAAATTAATTCACATATTTTTTTAGCTTCATTAGATTTATCATTATAAAGTTCTTCTTCTTTTTCTTTTGATAAAAAATTAATTCCAATTTGAGAAGTTCTACTTGGAAAAGTTAATTTCATATTTTCATTATCAGAATCATCATTTGAATTATTATCACTATATTCATTTGAATCTAAAGAACTACTTTTATATTCATTAATTGATATTTTATTTATCATTTTAATATTTGCTTTTTTTTCATTTTCTTGAAGTGTTAAATTACTTGAATAATTATTATTTATACTTTTCATTTTTTCTTCTATTGATAATACTGGAGATGTTTTTAATATTTCTAAAACTTTTTTTTTTTTTTCTTTTGTATTTCTAATATTGTTATCATCAGAATTTAATCGTATTTTATATTTATAATTTTCAGGGTCTTTTATTTGTTTTTCATTTGCTCCATTATTCATTATTATTTCATTATTAAATGATATTTTTTTTTGAACTTGCTTTTCATTCGATTTTGATTTATTTTCTTCATTATTATTATTAATTATATTATTATATATTAATTGTGGCTTTATTGGTTTATAATATTTTTTTTTATTAGTATTTTTATTATTTTGTTTACGATTTATTTGAGGTGAACATAAATTATTATTTAAATTTAAATTTTTATTTTCTCCAAAAATATTTGAACGTAAATTGTGATTTAATCCTTTTTTTTTTGAATCATTTCTAGAAGATTTAATTAAATTTTGTTTAAGTATATTTCTGAAAGAACTAGGATAAAAATTATTTTCTGATTTATTTGCTATTTTTTGAAAATTTGCACTATTTAAAGTTGAATAATTTTCTTCAATTGAAATATCATGTATATTTGTCATTCTTTCTGTTAATTCATGTTTTAATTGATTTAAAGTATTTGAAAGCAGTAAAAATTTAGAATTTAATTCTGATATTGTTTCTTCTATTAATTTTGGAATTTTTGAATGCTTTTCAGGATTATATTCATTTAAAGAAGAAAACAAAGTATTATTCCCACTTTTTTTTTGTGAAGGAATATTTTTATATGTTTTCATGAAATATTAATTTTTTTTTATATAAAAAGTAAAAAATAAAAAAAATATTCAAAATAAAAAAAATAAAAAAAATATTCTAAATTTAAATAACCAAAAAAGTCAAAAAAAAAATTTTTAAGAACCATATCTATTAATAAATCCATGTTGTGACGTTTGCATTTGTCCTTGTTTATCAACATCAGTAATATCTGCGACTTTTTGTCCAAGTGCAGTATTAATTCCAAGAACTAAATTATAATTTTCAATACCTTGTCTTTCCTTTACTATTTTTCTAGCTTTTTCCATATTTTCCCTATTTTGTACAATACAATTAAAATTAACATGAACTAAACCAGAATATTCAGTTTTAATTCCATATCTATTCATAATTGATTCAACATTAGAATCAATATCAGAAGCAGTTTTAACTAATTCTCTCAAATCAGGAATTTTTCTTGATCCTCCTAAAAAAAAAGAATATTTTTTCATATAAACATCTTCAACTGGTTTAAAACAAGGAACATCTAAAGAAACATTTCCTGTTTGACATAATAAATTAATAAATGTATATCCTACTATTCTATGTCTACCCCATGAATCAACTGAATTTACTTGAATTAATAATTTTGGTGTTAATTTATTTAATACTGAATTATGACCTAATAATTCTAATTCAAATGGTAATGAAAAATTATGAATAAGACAATTTAAATCTTTTAAATCATGTTCATGTAAATCATGTTTAATTGAACTTGTATAAAAAGAAAAATTTTTACTTCTTTTAAAAGAATAAGCATTTGGATTAACGTATCCTGTACTTACTTGACTTATACTTTTTAAATAATTTATATTTTCTTCTTTATAATTTTCAGTTGCGTAAATTTGAGCATTTGAATTTTCATTATCAATTTTCCAACCATATGGTAGTGCAAATTCGTAAAACATATATAAGGAATCGTCTAAAAAATCAGAAAGGGATGATATTTCGCCAAAGATGTTTACACGACTGAAATTTCCTTCTGGAGGAGATAGAAACATGTTTCCTACAAAGTTTTGATGGAAGTTTCGTTCTTTTAATACTTGTTTTAGTTCTGTCATTTTTGAATTTTTTTATTATTTTTTTTTATTTTTTTTTATTTTGATTTTTTTAATTTTTTTTATAGGAAATGATTTCACTTTAAATTTAGTTTTTTTATATAAATGAGAGTTAAAATATTTTTATCAATAAAATTAAAAGTTTTATCTTTTGGAATAAATTTAAATTTTTTATGATTTATTTTTAAATAAATAAATATATTCAAAAGTATTTTATAAGAAGAAAAAAAATAATAATCCAAAAAAATAAAAAATAAAAACATGGGAAATACTTTAGATTTAGTAATATACAAATATATAACATTTCCCTTAAAAAATAGTGTTGTATGCATCCAACATCAAATAAAAATCAAGAATTAATAACAAATATGAAAAAGAGAACAAAATTAATGACAGAAAATAGTGATAACCAACATAAAATAAACGCAGATTTAACAGCTCGTCCAATAAATATTCCAATAGAAGAAAATTCCTTAATAAATAATAACGCATTAAATAATAATATACATCAAATAATAAAACAAAATCAAAAAGAGGAAAATATAAATAATAAATTAGATGATTTTGAACAACAAAATTACGGTGCATCATATACAGAAAATATAAAAGAAGTATTTGATAAATCACCAAATTTAGAAATTGAAATTTTAAATTCTTTTATTTTACCTAAAGGAAAAGTAATTAAAATTGATCCTTTAGGAATGACAGAAAATTCTTTAAGAAGAAAAAAAGATGGTTTTACATATTTTGGTTATGAAGAAAATGATAATGAAATTGATTTTTTAATAAAACCAAAAGATGAAAATTTTGAAAATAAATTTATAGGAAGACATTTTCAAATAAGATTTAATCCAGAAGATTTAAATTATTATATAATGGATTGTGGATTTGGTTTTGGTACTTTTATGAAATTAGTAAATGAAATTCAAATAAAAGATAATTTTTTAATTAATATTGGTAATTCTTATATTGTTTGTGCATTTGAATATGATGATAATGTCTTTAATTCACAGCCAAATGAAAAATTATTAAATTTAAAAGTTTTTACTGGAGATACAAAAAGTTCAAATGCAATTTTTAATTCAGATGAACAAAAATTGATTTTAATTGGAAGAGATTCTTATTGTGATGTAATTATTGAAGATTCATTATTAAGTAGAATTCATTGTTGTATTATTTATAAAGATGATGTTGGATGGGTTATTAAAGATGGGAGAGTTAGTGAAGATAATAAAAGTGAAAGACCTTCTACTAATGGAACTTGGTTATTTTTAATTAATGAAACTTTAATTTTTAATGGAATGATTTTTAAAGCTAATCAAAGTTTGTTTAGATGTAATTATAAAAATAAAAATTAATTAAATGATAATAATACTTTTTTTTATAGAAAAAATAAATATATTATTAATTATTAATTTACAAATAGAAAAGTGGATTTTTTATAGATGGTAATATTTTATATAAAATAAAATATTAATTTTTTAATTGATTTTATTATAATCATAAAGAAAATAATTATAAAATATATTATATATATAAAAAAAAAGAAAAAAATAAATTATCTTTATAAAAAAATATATAAAGTTTTTTAACAAGAAAAATAAATTAATTAATATCAATAATAAAATATATTAACTCTCCTTTTTTTTGACAATTTTAAGTAACTGAGCATTAATAACATTCCTTTTAGCAACCTGTGCATAAAGTAATTGAAAAGTAGACAAAATTTGTTCTTCCCTTTTAATAATATTATCAAAATATTCTTCAGTCGGTCCATTATTCCTACAAATTAAACTAACAACAATAATAGCAATTAAAACAAAAAACAAAGCCCCTTCCCTTAATAAAGAATAGAAAAATCCAAAGAATCCATTTTGTAAAATTTTATAACTCATACCAGAAGACATTCTTGATAAATTTGAGAAAGGGCCACATAATTCAGTACCTTCAATTAAATAACTATTTTGACCATCATTTACACAAGAATAAGAATTAAAATGAGGAATTTGAATAACATAAAAATAAGCAAAAGAAATTAAAGTTAAAATATTAAAAGCACAAAATGTATTTAACATTAATTGAGAATTTGATATTGTTCCTACATTTGTTGCATCATAATTATATCTTCCATTTTTAATTAGTTTCTTATATTGAACTTGAAATTCGATAAACATTATAATTGGAAATAAAATAACTGCATAAGGCATAAATGGTAAAGTTAAACCAAATAAAATAGCAATTGAATATACATGTAATAATACTAAAAATGGTTGATATGTTAGACCTTTTTTTTTTTTACAACATCTACATGAACAACAACAATTTTTAATACAAGATAATAATGATTTTATTATTTCTACAAATAAATAAACTAAAATTAATATGAAAAAATTTAATCCTACTTCATTTTCTCTACATTTTGAATAGTCTTGTTCTTTAAATTGATTTGAATTTTCTATTGTTGAAGTTGATATTTCATATTTTCCAGGACAGCCAAAAAAAGATGGATGTTCCATTACTAAAAATTTAAATGAGAAATCATCTTTAGAATGATTTTGTAGAGTAAAATATAAAAAGATAAAAATTAAATATATAAATCCCATTATTCTTGTTACTGTTCTTTTTATTGTTTGACTAAATAGTATCTTTGATAATTTTGTCCATGTTTCAATTTTTGTTGTTAAACTAACTAAAAATGGGAAGAAATTCATTCCAATTGCAATAAGTAAATAACAAACAAAATCGCCTGAACCATCATCTGAATCTCTTTTTTGTTTTACTTTTTTTCCGTTGCTTAAATTATATTTCATTTTAAAACAAAAAGTTAAATAAACAAAATAGATAATAATAAGAAAAAAAGAAAGAATAATTGAAATAACTAAAGCAACATATTTATTACATTTACAATCAAAATGACAACAATCATCAGGATCAATTGGTTCAACATATTTAATTGCAACATGTGTATAATCAAGTGAATTATCTTTAATTTTATTTTTTAACATTTCAGCATCATCTTCTGTTCTAATATTAAAATCCCAAGAATTAAAAATATAAGAAGTTAAAAGTGCATTTTTATTTGTTTTATTATAAATATTAATTTGATAAAAACCTGATTTTAATATAAAAAAAAACATTAATGAAAAAGTAAAGAAAAAAAATACCCAAATTCCAAAAGTAATTGAAAAAGTATTAAGTTCTTTATTTGTAAAAGAAGAATAAAAAAATACACAATTAAAACCATATTTACATTTTCCTTTTGTATTTCCTTTATCAAAATGAGATATCAATAAATAAAGGAAAATAATTAAAGCAAATAAAGACATTAAAAATAAAAATCTAATTACTTCAAAAAGTATCATAATAGTTCCATTATAATTTGTTCTAATATAAATCATTTTGTTTTTAAAAGGTAATAAACCAAATAAAATATTAATCATTCTTTTGTAACAAGTTTTTATTTTAGTTGTGGTAGATGCTTTCATTTCAACATTATTATGAAAAATATTATCAACTTCTTCATCTTCTTCATCATATAAAGAAATAAATTTTTGTGTTTCTTCTTCAATATTTTCTTTTTTATTTTTCTTTTTCTTTTTTTTTTTAATTTCTGAATCTTTTTCAGAATAATTTTTATCAAAATCTTCAAATTTTTCAAGGTCTTCTTTTGTTAAAGCATCTTTTCTAGGTCTATATTTTGGAAGAAGTCCTTTTGCTATTTTTTAATAGTAATTTATATTTTTTATTCTTACATTCTTTTATTAATTCAAATTGTTTTGCTAGTTTTGCTTGTTCTGATAATGCTTGAATTGTTTCCCTAAAAGTTATTTTTTTTTTTACATTTTAGATAGAAAGTTGTTTTTTACTCTATGATATTTTGATTGAAGTTTATCTCTTCTTTCATCCATTCCTGAAATTTTTATAATGTCCAAATCTTCAAAATCAGATAAACCTGTAAATAATTCATCTTGAGTTGGGTTTGTCATTGTTTTTTTTTATTATTAATAATTTTTATGATAAATATAGTTATTTTTTGTAAAAAAAAAATTTATTTTTTTTGATTTTTGATGTTAAATTTAGTAATAAATCGTTTTTAAATATGGTCGTTTTTAAAGTTAATCTAATTTGATAAACTTTGAAAAATTTTATATATCTATTTAGATATTTATGATATACTATGTGTCAAAATAAATTTTATATATAATTATTAATTTTTATTTTGTTAGAAAATGTATATTTATTTATTCATAAATATTTTTTTAATAATTACAATTAATTAAAGTTTTTAAAAAAAATGTCAAATATTTTAAATTTTTTGAAGATATTAAAATAATTGAACATGATTCAGACAATTATAGATTAGGAGTAGTATTTTATGGAAAGGAAAATGATATTTATATTTTTGATTCAAAACCATATATAAATTACTTTCCAATTATAGAAGATATTTCAAATAAAAATTTCAAAAATTCAAACTTAGAAAATGAAAATATAATAAAAAATAAATTAAATGTTTCAAATACAACAATTGATACAGAACTTAATCAAATGTTTTTAAAAGTTCAATTAAATTTTAATGATTATACTTTAAATAAAACAAATCCAAAAATAATTGATGAACAAGGACAACATTGTATTATTTATAATAATTATTTTAATAATACATTAAATAAACAAAAAAAAAAAAAATTATCTAAAAAAAATGAAATTAATTTGGGATCATATGAAATAACAAGATTTACAATTTCATATATTCCTGAAGAAAAAATAAAGAAAAAAGTAATTTTATCTTTTATAAAACCAAAAATAAAAAATAAACTTTTATCAGTTTTATCACTTAATAATAATTCAATTTTAGGTATAAAATGGTTTACTTTTTTTAAAAAACAAAACAATAAAATAGAAATAGAAAAATCAAAATTGCTTTTAGTTATAACAGATGATGGAATAATAGGAATATATAAATTATCAAATATAAATTACCAAAATAATATAACAATAAATACTATTGATATAACAAGTTTACAAAGACAACCATTTAATAATTTTTTAGAAAATTGGATTTTAATTGCAAATAATGCAATAACTTTACCAATAAAAGACTTTTATTTATTAACAACATCATATATAGAAGAAAAAAGAGAATTTATAAAATTATATACTTTACATATTAATAATGGCATTTATTTCTGGGGTATTATTTTAGAAAATAATAAAGTAAATATTATTCCTTCTTTTTCACTAATTTTTGAAGAAACTTTTAAAATTGAACATATTTTAATTGATAAAAAAGAATTATTTTTAATTTGTTTTAATAAAAATGGAATTGAAATTTTTCAAATGGCACAAACTCCTCCTTTTAATATTTTATATAAGTTTTTTTATGAAGATTCTAAAATTGAAAATTATTCTTCTGTTGAATTTGATAGTGAAATAGATTGTGATATTATTAATGCTGATGGAAAAGTTTTTGTTGATGATATAAAAGATTTTCAAGATTTAAAAAAACCAAAATTTATTTGTTTAGAAAAAAAAATTTTATTTCAAGTTTATAATGCAATAGATGGTTCTTATAATTTATTATATTTTAATTTAGAAGGTTTATTTAAAGTTTTTAAAGATTTAATTTTTTTTAAATCATGTACTCTTGGAAATGATAAAACTTTATTAAAGAAAATATTTAATTCTAAAATAAATTTTAGTTTTTGTGTTTCACCTTCTTTATATTATAATGTTGATGATTATAAATCTGTTGAATATAATTTTTTAAAAAAGAAAAATATTAAAAAAAATAATTTAATTGATAATTTGAATCAAATTATTAATATTCAAACAAATAATATGAATTTTTTTATTAAAATTCCTGTTTTATCTGAGATTAATGAAATTACAGAAAAAATCTCTCCTATTGTTTTAGAACAAGAAAACGCGGAATATAAACCTATTTTATTATGGATTAATAATAATTCAATTTTAATAACTTCTGAAAAATTTCTTTTTACCTTAATTAAATTTTGTAAAGAAACTGAAGATTTAGGAATTCCAGTAAGTGAAAATTTATTAGTTAAATTATTTGATTTGTAAATATATATAAATATGTTAATTTAAAAATTTAATATTTTTCATAATTAAAAAAAAATAAATTATTTACAAATAAAAATTTAATATTTTCTTAAATGTCAGAATCAAATTTACAATTTGATATATCAAAATTGAATTTTAACCCAATGAAAATAAAAAAGAATTCAAAAGAAAAAAATCACTCAATTCCTCAGACACCAAATCAAACAATAGATTCAAATGAACAAATAAATACAAACAAAAAAATAATAGAAAATATTCCAAGTCAAATTAAATTATCAGGAATTCATAATAATAATTTAATAGAAATTAATAAACAATTAGAGCAAGAATTAATAAATAAAAAAGAAGAAATACAAAATTTAAAAAAAAATTATAAAGCAAAAGTCTCATTAATTGAATCTGATAATCAGAAAAATATTTTTCAAATTGAAGAGAAATATAAAGATTTAATTAGAACTTTAAATAGTACTTTTGAATCAAAAACTTTAGAAATTAAATCACAATATAATTCAAATATTGAAAAAATAAATCAACAATATTTAAATTTATTAAATGAAGTTAGAAATCTTAGAGCAAATTCAATAAGTCTACAAAGTCATTATGAAAAAATAAATGAAATAAAAAATTATTGGGAAAAAAAATTTAATCAATTAAAAGATGATTATGAAAATAAATTTCAGTCTATTTCAAATAAATTAGAAAAAAATATTCCTTTAGATGAATTATTTCAAGAAGTTAAAAATAAAATTGATATATCAAATTTAAATCAAATGATTAATATTATTAAATTAAAAAATAAAATTAATTATTCTAATTATATATTAGAATTAGCAAATAATTTTAATGACAATTGTCAAAAATTAAATAAAGAAAATATAGATAAAATTAATAACTTAAAATATTATACTAATCAAAAATTCAATCAACTTTTAAATAATGATTATAAAAAATTTAATACTTTAAATAGTAATAATACAAATAATAATGATTCAAAAAAAATTAATAATTTAAGTAATAATAATACAAATATTATTAATACTGGAAATAATAATAATATTTTTAATAGCTATTATAAAAAAAGTGAAATAGTAAATTATGGTTCTATTTCTAAAAATGATATTTCAATGAATAAAAGTAAATTAGATGATAATAATTTAAGTATTTCAAAGTCAATTTCTAATATCCAAGAAAAATTTTCATCTGATTTAGAAAGTTTTAATTTTAATGATGATAGTATTCCTAATAAAGATATTCAAATTATAAATCCACCTGAATTAATAAAATAAAACACATTTAATTATATTATAATTAATGAATTTATAGATATAATTTAATAAAAATTATAAATATTTTTTCCAAAAAAATAGATTAAAATATAATATAATATAAAAAAGTGGTGATTATAAATATAAATTTATTCAAATGAGGAGTTAGAATTTAAGTTAACATAATTTGAAGCAACTTGCATTAACATTGTATCAGACATTGATTGTAATGTCACATGACTTGATTGAGGATAAATTGCTTTTATTGAAAATTGCTCTTTTGTCATTGTAAAATCATTTTGTTTATTATTTTTCATATTAACTGAATTACTTTTTTTCATAATATTGGTGTTTGTATTGCTATTTACATTATTATTAGTATTTGAACTTTCAATTAAAGGATTTTGAGTTATTTTATCATCATCATCATCATTATCATCATTAATATTATAATAATTATTGTATAGGGAAGAATAATCCTTTAAATTATTAAATAATATATTTCTTTTTTTATATTTGATTAAATCTCGAAATGAAAAATGTTTTTTTGAATTTGAATTTGTAGTATTATTTGGAAATAAATTATTTTTTTGATTAATTGTTGATAATTCATCATCTAATATTGAATATGAATTTTGTATTAATTTATTTTTTTCAATTGGCTTTTTTATTTGTAAATAATTATCATAATCAAATAATATTTTTTCTTTTATTGATTGATTATTTGTAGATAAACCTGAAAAATAGTTTCTATTTCCAAAATCAAAATTTGAATAACTATTTAATAATTTAATACTACTTTTATTTGAATTACTATTTATATTATTATTATTATCTCTATCATTAATAGAATTCTTTTTCCCATTATAATAACTGTTTTTTTTATTAAAAAAATTTTTAAAACCATAATTTTTAGAATCACTTAATGATAATTTATTTTTTATTCTTTGAAATTTTTTTAAATTTAGAATTTTTAAAAAATCAGAATTATAATTAAAAGGAAGAAAAGTATTATTAACTTGTGGTTGAAAAGAATTCACTTCTCCTTCTTTAATTATATAACATATTTTTAAAGCATCTAAATATGATTTTTTATATTTATAATTTTCATACAATCTATTATAAACTGTTTCAGACTTTTTTATAATTTTTATTGTTTCTTTTTTTTTATTTTTTATTCTTTTCTCATTGTATTTGCTATTTGTTTTCTTTGTGCCAATTCTTCTTTTGTCATGTTGTTATCGGCATAAACCAAT
>JAEEGL015771207.1_pt1 | contig 15540 bp, 10 predicted proteins | sample 9134231 | NCBI WGS metagenome assembly JAEEGL01 (sample SAMN16246548, study PRJNA631951) | gut metagenome | biome: gut microbiome; feature: rumen; material: fiber-attached | host: Bos | place: Iran: Karaj | collected 2018-10
ACGACCGGACGGATTTCATAATTTAGAAAGTATATTTCAGACTATAAGTTTGTTCGACGAGTTGGAGGTTTCTGTAGTAGAGGAATCTGGTTGCTTCGTTGAATGCAGTTCTTTAGCGCTCCCCGATGACAACACGCTTACATCTGCTTATAAGGCATTTTGCTCTGTGGTAGAGCCTCAGATACATGTGCCCGGTGTTAAAGTTGTGCTTAAAAAAGGGATTCCTGCTGGAGGCGGTTTAGGAGGAGGTTCTTCTGATGCAGCAGCATTGGTGAGAGTTTTGGAGAGACTTTGTAAAGTAAGGCTTTCTGGCTTTCAACTTGATGGCATTGCGGCTAAAACTGGAAGCGATGTATTTTTTTTTATGAACTGTGATCAAGAAGGAAAGGGTTGTGCCCTGGTTTCAGGTCGTGGTGAAATCGTAAAAAAAATTCCTCCGCGTACAGATTTGTTTCTGCTGCTGGTATTTCCGGGAATTAACAGCTCCACAAAAGAAGCATATTCTCTGGTAGATTCAGTGCTTGATAGAAAAGAAAGCAATATTGCAATACCTGAACTTGGAGAACTTGAAAGTATTTACCGAAAGAATCCTTGTGAATGGAAATTTGCCAATACGTTTACTCATTCGCTGTGTAGCAGATACAGTGAGTTAACAAGAGCGTTGGGTGCGTTGAAGAAAGGTGGAGCCGAATTCTGTGATATGTCGGGTTCTGGTTCTACGCTCTATGGGGTTTTTACCAAAAAGCAACGAGCTGAGTTTTGTATGAAGCTGATTGTTAACGCCTGGGAATGTGCTCTTGTGCAGTTGCTGTAAAAAGTTTTAGTGGATGGAGGTAATTAGCGTATGCAAATTACAGAATTAAGAATTCGAAAAGTCGAAGATGAAGGTAAGTTACGCGCTTATGTAACCGTAACTTTTGACAACTGCTTTGTAGTACACAATGTAAAGATAATTGAAGGTAAAAGCGGATTGTTCATTGCAATGCCTAGCAGAAAAACTGCAAACGGGGAATACAAGGATGTAGCCCATCCAATAAGCCCTGAATTTAGAACAGAACTGCAGAATAAGATTATTGCAGAATATGAAGCTGGTCATGTTGAGGTTGGCGGCGAAGCTGACTGATTGGATATACATTGACTTTCTCCGCTGGTGTAATGGTAGCACACGAGCTTTTGGTGCTTAGAGTCCGGGTTCGAATCCTGGGTGGAGAATTATTTCTGCGTTGCAGAGTTTAAACATTTTAAAGGATATAAGGAGCTTTACGAAATGAGTAAGCAGACTTTGAACGCCAAGGTTCGTACCGCATCCGGTAAAACCGCTGCCAAAAAACTTCGTCAGGTAGGTAGTATCCCAGCCGTTATGTATAACGAAAAGGGCGAAGCTACAATGCTTGAAGTAAACGAAGTTGAATTCAACAAAATCTGGAGAACAGTCACTCCAACAACTTCTATCAACCTTGTAGTTGACGGAAAAGAAAACCTGGCTTTGATTAAGGATACTGAATACAATATCCGCACAGACAAGGTTCTTCATGCCGACTTCTTTGTTCCGGCCGCTGATGAAAAGCTTGTAATGAATATCAAGGTTCATTTTACAGGAACCCCTGCCGGTGTACTTAAGGGTGGTTTTAAGAAAGAACGCAATAATCAGATTAAGATTAAGGCTTGCATTGCAGACCTTCCAGAAACAATTGTTGCTGATATTTCTAAGATTAATGCCAGTGAAGCTTTGCGCGTAAAGGATCTGGTTCTTGATAAGAATGTTGAAATTCTTACAGACAAGGAACTTCCTTTGGTAACAGTTTCTCCGGCTCGCTAAGTTTTTAAGACTTGAGCAAAATTGAATCACGGGTGGTAGACCTTTGTTTATCAGCCGTGATTTTTTTTTAATGGAATTTTTATGCCAGGTATTTCCAGCTTTGAAAAACAGCTTGAAGAGGGGCTTGTAAGATGTGGTCTTAATCCGGCCCTTTTTGCTGAAAAAGAAAAATCAATTGCTGCCGCAGTTTCCGGAGGAGCAGATTCTGTTTCCCTCCTTAAGGGGCTTGCCTCTATAAGCAAAGTCTGGAACTTTAAAATCAAAGTAATAAGCATAAATCATAACATAAGAAGCCCCCTGGAAAGCTCCGGGGATGTTAACTTTGTAAAAGACCTTTGCAGCAGCCTTAAAAAAAAGGGGATTGACCTGGACCTTTATGTTCATGAATTGGAAAGAGGCCAGATTGCTTCTCTTGCCCGGGAAAAAAACTGCGGCACGGAAGCTGCTGCCCGGGAATTACGCTATAAGGCTTTTGAAGAATTTCTTCAAAAAGAAAAAATTGACTATCTTTGTCTTGCCCACAATTATAATGATCAGCTTGAAACAATTCTTATGAAATTTTTGCAGGGAGGGGGTAGCTCTGCTTTGGCCGGTATTCCCTGTGTAAGGGGACCTTTTATTCGTCCTCTTTTGTGGACTCCAAGAGCTGACATAGAAGAATACCTGAAAGAAGAAGGCCAGACCTGGTGTATGGATTCTACTAATTCCGATTCTTCCTATTTAAGAAACCGCATCCGAAATGAACTTCTGCCCCTTTTAAATGACCGTTTTCCAGGCTGGGATAAGGCTGTGCTTAACGGCCTTGAAAAGGAAGGCGAAGATTTTGCCTGTCTTAATGCTCTTGCCCGGGACTTTTATGATAAAAATGTTTCAGCAGTCCAGGAAGGCGGGCTGGGGCAGAAAGTTGAAAAATCAGAAACAATCCTTAAAATTAACGGCCCGGCTTTTTATTCTCTTGACAGGGCAATAAAAAAAAGAGTCCTGCTTCAGGCTTTTAATTCCTTTGGAATAGACCGGCGCATTCCCTATGTTTTTTTGCGGGATATATGCGATTATGCCGATAATTATATAGAAGATTCTGGAAAAGAATCTGCAGTAAAAGAATTTGCAGGAATTAATGTAGAACTCAAAAAGAAAGAGATTCTTATTAAAAAAGCAGAAAGGGGACTTAAAGAAAGCGCCTTTTCTGTTATAATAGAAAAAGCCGGGACTTATGAATTTCCATTTGGAAAAGTCACTGTTCCGGAGCTTTTTGAGTTTCCAGTACTGCTTAGAAGCAGCCGGCCGGATGATCAGATTCTTACAGCCCAGGGAAACCTGCGCAGTGTGGCTGATATTTTTTCTGACTGGCATGTAGAAGAAGCTCTTAGAAGGTCTATCCCTCTTGTTCAGACTTTAGACAATGCTCAGCAAAGAATTGCTGCCATTCTTGGAAAAGATCTGGGCTACAAGGATTGGATTGTTAAATTGGATTATGAAAATGAATAAAAAGCTTTTTATTTGTCTTGTTGGATTTTTCTCTGCTATTGCACTTTTTGCCCAGTCTCAACAGACTCCATCGTCTCGTTCAGCTTTAACTGCCAACAGAAAAACTGCAGAGAGGTGTCTTTCTCTTTCAGAAAATTTTATGCTGAATCAGGACTGGCAGAATGCCTTGAATCAGGCAGAACTGGGACTTGCTTACGATGACTCCATTTCAGACCTTTTTTATGTAAAGGCTGCATCCCAGAGTAATTTAGGTTCAAAAAAAGCAGAAGTAATAGAAACAATTAAACAATCCTTTGCAAAGGATAACTGGATAAATTATACAAAAAACAGTGCCCGCATTCTTTATGCCGACATGCTTTGCGATACAGGACTTTATGACCAGTCTCTTGCAGTACTGGATTCAGAGCCCCTTTTATATTCTGCAGATTCAGAATTTATAAGGATTAAAAACTATTACAGGCTGGGTACCTTAGATTCAATTACTCAGGCCCGTACAAGATTAAATTCTACCCGCAGGATTTATCCAAAGGATGAACGATTCTCAAGATTGTTCTTTATGTTTGAATTTGCTTTTTTGACCTGGGCCGAAAGAAGCGGAACTCCTTATGAAATTCCAGAAATCGTCAGGACAATTGCCGCTTCCTATATTGCTTCAATCCCGGATTATTCAAATGATTCAGTTGAATCAGAAATAATAGCCCTTATGTTCTGCGAAAAAGAACAGCAGCAAAGACTCTTAAAGGCTGTCGGCGAAAAAAATCAGAACAGTCCGCTCTTTGCTTATGCAGCTCTTCGTTCCGGAATTATCTCGGAAGAAAAAGCCTTTAATCTTTTCTTTGATTCTTCCAATGCTTCTTATACTCTCGGGCTCCTGGAAAATTTTGCAATGCTTTTAAGCGATGAAGAACTCATCAATAATTTCTTTGACAGAATTAATTCTTTACAAGGCACTGTTTATGTAGACAATGAACTGGACCTTCAGTATGAGCTTATTCTTGAATACGAAAGGGGAAGAGCAAAAAGCATTACTTACGATAAAAACAACGACGGAATCATTGAACTTTATGCTACCTGCGATTTTGGTTCTCCTCAGTCACTTTTCTTTAACGATTCTGCCCTTGTAATGTATTATGATTTTTATCCTTATCTGGGTAAAGCTATTGATAATACAAACGGCAATATCTATCATTTTCTTACAAATGAATATAACTACAGTCCTTTTGAAATGACTGTTGATACTGTCTTTAAGCGCTTTGGCCTTGATTTTTATATTCCTCTTATTGACAGCGAAATTGAATGTCCTGATGAATATGTTTTGGCCCGTAATGCCTCTTCTTTAGAGCTGGCAACAAAAGAAAGAGAAAATTCAAAAGTAAATTATACAATTTTTGAAGGTCGCCCGGTTTTTGCTGCCTTTATGAATTACGGTACAAGATATGCCTATGCAACAATGGAAAAGGGCTGTCCTTTTATCCGCTATGTAGATTATGATGGTGACGGAAGCTACGAAACTGCCGAAAGTTATGATCTTGATAATGAAAATAAATTTAATACGGCCGAAGACCTGACTCTTATAAAAAATGTTTTTGGTCATAATACCTTTAGTGAAAAGCTTTATCTAAAGAAAAGTCAGATTGACCGCAACGGAGACACAATCATAGAATTTTCAGAAGAATATCTTGGTAATAATGGTAAAATTTCTTCCTGGGATACTGATGAAAACGGCGTTATAGATTATGAATATATCCGCTATCCGGATTCTCCGGATGGAATTCTTATGGAAGAAACAATCATTTATAATGAAAACGGAGAAGAATTTATTTCGCTTATTAATCAGGATCTTAAGCCTGTAAGTCTCAAATACTCAGGTCAAAATCTTGCCATTCTTGCCGGACAAAGAAAGGATTGCTTCTGGCTGGAAGAAGCTGCAGAGCCTCAGGAAGAAAATGCCATTTTTGAGAAAATCCCGGCAGATCTTGTGCAGGCCCTGGTTCAGATTATTCAGACAGAAGAAGATAAAAGATATTTCCTCATAAAAATTGGAAATGCCTTCTTTTGCAAAAAGCTGCAGCCTGTAAGCTCTGGAGAAGAAGAGTAAGATGAAAGCTTTTCTTATAACTCTTACAGCTCTGCTCAGCCTTTCTTTATTTGCGGGCTGTAAAAGTTTTTCTCAACCGGCTTCCGTTGTAAAGCCCCTTGACTATACAGACAAGGATGTTGTAGAAAACGAAAAAAATACAATTCACAATCTTATGGACAAGGAGCCGGTAAAGGCTTTATTCCGGGCCTGTCTTCTGGGAGATGAAGAAATCTTTGAAGAATGCTGGCTTTTTGTAAATCAAAAGGCAGAAGAAGCAGAAGAAAAGGGCCTTTATCTTCTGGCCTTAAAATATTTTAAATCTTTGCAGACGGCTGCTTCTTCTTATAATGCTTCCATAGAGGACAAAGAAATCAAATTAAAAAAAATAGACACGGCTTATAAAAAGACCATGGAAACTTTCTATAAGGATGTTCCTGGCTATAATCTCCGGAAAGAAAAGCTTCCATCTTCTATTACAGAATGTATAAATGCCAGTCTTACTGTCTGGGTGGATCAGGGCTATAAGGTGGAAAATGGAGCCGGTTATGCTGACATTGTAATTGGTTCCGGTTTTTTTATAGACAGCCGCGGTTACATCATTACAAATTATCATGTTATTGCAGAGCTTGTTAACCCTAAAAGAAAAACCGCCTGTAAGCTTTATGTAAAGCTTCCTTCTGACATGGAAAAGAAAATTCCTGCCAGACTTATTGGTTATGATTCTATAATGGATCTTGCCCTGTTAAAAATAGAGACCGAGCCTCTCTTTGTTTTTGAGCTTGGAGAAAGTTCTACCCTGCATCTGGGAGACAAAATTTCGGTAATTGGAACTCCTATAGGACTTGAGGGAACCCTTACAAGCGGAATTATTTCTTCTACTTCAAGAAACCTTCTTTCCATGGGAAGTGTTTTTCAGTTGGATGCGGCAGTAAATTCGGGTAACTCAGGCGGCCCCTTAATCGATAAGGATAATAAAGTTCAGGCAGTTGTTTTTGCCGGGGTCCTTCAGTCTCAGGGATTAAATTTTGCAATTCCTGTTGAATATTTAAAAGCTCTTCTTCCTCAGCTTTACAGGGGAGAAGAAGTCCTTCACGGCTGGCTTGGAGCCTATGGTCATACCAAAAAACAGCAGAACGAAAATCTTGGAGTAGAAATTCAATATGTAATCCCGGGTTCTTCTGCAAGTTTTTCTGGTTTACAGATAGATGACCTTATTACCAAAGTTGATGGTGTCCAGGTTCAAAGTCTTGAAGCCCTTCAGCTTTTGTTAATGAAGTATGAAATGGGAACAATGCTTACCTGCAGCTGTCTTAGAGATGGCATTGAAAGGCAGACCCTGCTTTATCTTGAAAAAAGGCCGGAAGCTCCTTTAAAAGAAGCTTATAAGAGCGATTTTGTTGATGATTCTTTTATTCCGATTTTTGGAATAAAAATGGTCCGTTCATCGACAACAAACAAAAAATTGTATAGAATAGAGTATGTTATAGAAGGAAGCACTGCAGATCAAAATGGTTTTTCAGAAAATGACCAGCTTGAACTTGTGGATCTTTATCTTGATGATAAAAACGAAATGCTTTATGCAGTAATTGTAATTCAGCGCAAAAAGCACGGACTTCTTGATATACAAATGGGTCTTGCTGCCTCCTATGACAATCCAAATTATTTTTAATAGAAGCCGAAACAAATTCGGCATGACATTTATACGGAGTCTTTGATGACAGAAATGAAGTACAAGCGCAACTTTTGTATTGTTGCCCATATAGACCACGGAAAATCTACACTCTCTGACCGTCTCATCCAAAAGGCCAAAATTATTGATGACCGCAAGATGATGAATCAGATTCTTGATAACATGGATATTGAAAGGGAGCGCGGAATTACCATTAAAAGCCAGGCCGTTACAATTCCTTATCATGCAAAGGACGGCCATGACTACGAGCTCAACTTTGTAGATACTCCGGGCCATGTAGACTTTTCTTATGAAGTAAGCCGTGCAATTGCTTCCTGCGAAGGGGCCCTTTTGCTTATTGATGCTACCCAGGGCGTTGAAAGTCAGACTGTTTCTAATATGTACATGGCGCTTGAGCATGACCTTACCATGGTGCCTGTAATCAATAAGATTGACCTTGCTTCTGCAGATATTGCTTCCTGCAAGACTCAGATTGATAACGAGCTTGGACTTGACTCCAGTGAGGCAATGTGCGTTTCTGCAAAAACCGGGGAAGGCATTGATGAGCTTATGGAAGCAATTGTTACAAAGTTTCCGGCTCCTGCAGGTGACCCTAACGGCAAGCTTGCAGCCCTTATTTTTGACTGCCATTATGATATTTACCGGGGTGTAGTTGTTCATGTTCGCGTAATGGAAGGCCGTCTTAAAACCGGTGACCTTATTAAAATGATGAGCTCCGGCCGTGAGTATAAAGTAGAGCAGTGCGGTATTTTTAAAATTAACTATGAAGAAACAGGCGTGCTCGAAGCAGGTGATGTAGGCTACATAATTTCGGGCCTTAAAACTGTAAGCGATGTAAAGGTTGGCGATACAATTACTTCTGTTGCAAACGGGGTAGAAGAGCCTTTACCTGGTTTTAAGGAAGTTAAGCCTGTAGTTTATTCTTCTATTTACCCTATGGACTCAAACGACTACGAAGAGCTCAAGGACTCCATGGAAAAGCTTAAGCTCAATGATGCAAGTCTTGTTTACGAAAAAGATAATTCCCTTGCCCTTGGTAACGGTTTCCGCTGCGGCTTCCTCGGACTTCTTCATCTTGAAATTGTGCAGGAAAGACTTGAGCGCGATTTTGACCAGGCAGTTATTTTTACGGCACCTTCTGTAAGATATTTACTTCACCTGCAGAACGGCGAAGATATGTATATTGATAATCCTTCTGAATATCCTCAGGGCCGCATTGCCGATGCCGAAGAGCCTTATATTAAAGCGTCAATTATTACTCCTGCAGAATATCTTGGTTCAATTATGGCCTTGTGTACAGAAAAGCGCGGGGTTCAGACCAATATGCAGTATCTGGATACAAAGCGCGTTGAGCTCAGCTACGAAATGCCTTTGAGCGAAGTTCTCTTTGATTTTTATGACCGCCTTAAGAGCTACAGCCGCGGCTCAGCTTCCTTTGATTACGAGGTTATCGGTTACCGCGCAACAGATCTTGTAAAGGTTGATATTCTCTTAAACGGTAAGATGGTAGATGCCCTTTCACTCCTTACATTTAAAGCAAATGCTGTAGACCGGGCCCGCAAGGTTTGTGAACGTCTTAAGGGAGAAATTGCCCGCCAGCAGTTTAAGGTTGCAATTCAGGGAGCTATAGGCAGCCAGATTATTGCCCGCGAAACTGTAAACCCTGTGCGCAAGGATGTTCTTGCCAAGTGTTATGGTGGTGATATTACCCGTAAGCGCAAGCTTCTGGAGAAGCAGAAGGAAGGTAAAAAGCGCATGAAGATGATTGGCGACGTAGAGTTGCCGCAGAGTGCCTTCCTTGCTGTTTTGAAAGAGAAGGATGATGAATAATAAAACTCAAACAAATATGGCGGAAATTTTTTGACAGCGGGCAAACGGGGGCGAAAATGATGTTTGCCCGCTCTCAAAAAATTTCCGCCAAAATTCTTTTTTCTTATTATTTATCTGTCTTTTCTTTCATCGTCATTGCGAGCCACCTTTTTCGTCATTGCGAGCGGAGCGAAGCAATCCACTTTATTGAACTAATACTTTCAAATAATAATCCACTTCTACTCTAACCCGGTTCAAAAAGGACTGAGTGTACTGAAACTTGTGGCCGTCGGGGAAGTGGAGGTAGAGGTATTCTCTTTCGCAGATGAGTTTTGTAATTTCTTTTTGCTGCTGGTCTTGAGGTAGTTGTTTTTTGCCGGTAAGAAGGTCTTTTAATTCCTCAAGGGCGGCTGCTTCCTGGTTAAGAAATAGAGATATCTTATCAGGCCCTTCGAGCGCCTCAGAGATCTGGGCTTGCATCTGGGGACCCTGAGGCTCTCGAAGGGCAGCCATAATTTCCTTATATCTTACCATTATAGGCGTTGTATACATATCTCCATTTTTAAATGCCGGCTGGCAAAAAGCAGCGGCATAATTTGCGTCGGGTTTGATGCGGCTGGAACTGATAAACCTTGCGTTATCTGCCATGGTACCTTTTGTGTGGGTACGGCCTGCAGAATAGGCAAAATCAAGTCCATAAGTTTGCACAGGTACAGAGTTGTCCCTGCGAAAAAGCATTGCATAATACCAGGCGGTAATTCCTACCGAACCAAAGGGCTGGTTTTTTGGAGGAAGAATGCCTTCCTTTTCAAAACGGTCAATAAAACTTGCCTGTGTAAATTCCGTTGTAAAAAAACTGATCTGCTGCGGTTCAAAATATCTTGTAATGGAATGTACCGAAGAAAGTCCTGCAAAAATGTGAGGCTTTGACTTTTGAGTTCCAATAAAGCATTTGCATATAACATTCTGGGCTTCTTCTATAAAAACTCCGTCAGGTCTTATGTCATTTGCAAGAAGAGGCTGCAGGGCAGTGTCGGCGCAGAGAATATAATAATCATCCCTGGAGCTTTTTTTTATGTGTTCAATACCCTTCTGAGCAGATTCGCCGGCTCCAAAAACAAGAATTGGTTTTTCAAAGGCACCAAAGTACTTTTGAATTGGACTTGTCTTGTCCAGTAGAGAAAGATTTCTAAAAAAGTTTGTACAATATTTTCTTCCAAACTTTACCAGGGTTACCCGGTTGGCCCACCAGGTCATGAGCGCGTTGGTTACATTTTCTACAACCCTGTCATAAGTTTGAGTGTTAAGCTGGGCAGCTGCCGAAAAATCTACTCTTATAATCCGCCTGAAGCTTCCCGGCCTTTCTTTTATAAGAAGGGGCCCGAGATTATAAAGTTCTTCTTTAGAAACAAAGGAAAAGTTTTTGATGTCAGAAAAATTGCATTCCGCAGTATTTTTATTCTGCTGTATAAAATCAAATAAATTGTCATCAAGCTCGCAGCCTATCATCAGGCAGTCCTTGGGCAGCTTTTCTGCAAGATCTGCCAGACCGTAGTTTAGAACAGGCGAGACACAAAGAATTACAGTTTGCGGTAAAATATTGAGGCTTTGAATAATTTGATTTACTGTCTTTTGAGGATTGTATTTTGAATAAAGATATTTATTGTCGTAAAAAACAGTAAAGCCCTGTGCCGTTTGAACGAGACAGGGCTTTTTTGAATTTAAAGTATTATTCAAAATTAGAAGGATGAACTCAGGAAGTTGTCAATGTAAACTGCAACAAAATTGTTTTCAAGTTTTGGATCAGCAAATATTATTGCCTGAGAAGAGTTTTCATCAATCTGAGAAATAAGGATAGAATAGCTTGATTCCTGTTCTTCTTCTGAAGTTTCCCTGGCGACAGACTCTGTATACTGGAGAACGGCAATACCTCCATTAAGTACTATAGGCTCAGAATAATCGTTGAGCTTAAGGCTAAAGGCCTGTGTAAGGAATTCTTCATTTTTATCTGCAGCAGCAAGACCATCTATATCTGTATCCATAATATCAAACAGACTTACAGAACCGTAGTTAAGAGGAACAGAAGGAACATCAGAAATTACAACATTTTCGTAATTCAAGGCTGCAGTTTCTATATCGCTCTGTTTTGCTTCTTTTGTAAAGTTCTTTGCAATCTGTGTGTAATAATCTTCTATTACAGTTGATTCATAAATAGTTACGTAATTAAGTACATCGCTCAGGGTGTCATCACTTGTAAAGTCCGGCTGGGTAGCAGCACCATTGCATTTGAAAATTGAATAACCGATTGAGGTCTGAACTACCGGGCTTATGTCTCCGACAGCCAGGCCTGTTATTTCAGAAAGCTGTTCCTTGTCATTCAAAAGATTTTCAATCTGATACTGTGAAGTGTTTGAAAGCTTGCCGTCAGAATCGCTGTAGTTTTTATCAGAGTATTCTGCAATTGCATCTTCAAAAGTAATCTGACCTTTTGAAATTCTTGATGTAACTTTATCTGCAATTTCCTTTGTTGCTACGGTAATTACAGACATATCATATTTAATGAATTTCTGAGAATTTGCTTTTCCAAACTTTTCCTGTTCTTCTTTTGGATATTCTTTTGTTGAGAACATTGCCATCTTAAATGTACGGTGATCCTTTTTAAAGGTATCAAGGAATGCTTCTTCTGCGTCTGATGAATCAAGACCAAAAAGCTTGTAACCGCCAAAGGTACCGGAAGAGCCGTAATAGTCTTCGTAATAGCGGCCTGTGTAAAGCGATTCTGTTATGCTTTTTGTAATCTGGCTGATAAAAGAAGAATCTGCCTGAAGATAAGCCTTCTTGGAAAATTTACCGTTTTCGTCTGTAAAATATTGCTTTATCTGGCGGTTGATTGTTTCCTGAGGAACTTCATAGCCTGCAGTCTTAAGAGCATATTCCTGTGCATACTTAAATACTGTAGAGTTAAAGGCATAGTTGTAAAGTGTAAACTGATTGGATTGATTTATTTCCTGACCATTGTTTCTGTACATTTCTGCGTACTGTGAAAGGAAATTTGTAAAATCAGAACCATATTCATAGCTGATTTTTCTGCCATTATATTTACCGAACACAAGAGCTTCCTGCTGCTCTGCTGCTCTGGATAAAGAAGATGGAAGTACGAATGCGATAAAACATATTATAAGAATGATTGACGCACCGAATGTGTAAAGAAGGCCTTTTTTCATATTATTAACCCTTTTATATTAGATATTTAAAATAATTGTATTATTTTAACATAGAATAGAGTTGTAGTCAATTTATGGATTATGTAAAAATATTAAAAAAAAATCCTTTATTTTCTGCAAAAATGATTTATAATATTAATATCTACTTTATAAAGGAGTGCTTTTATGGCAAAAGGAAAAGATTATTTTGGTTTGGGAAGATTGATCAGTATTATTCTTGCAATCATTCCGGTAACAGCATGGCTTTGTGGATGGCTCACAAGATTTAAGGAAGGCAAAATTATTGCCGGTATCATCCGTCTTCTCTTTGGATGGAATATCATCTGGATTCTTGACTTAATCCTTATGATCCTTCAGGGAAAGATTCTCCGCATTCTTAACTGCTAGAGTTAATCCGCACAAATAAAAGAAAGTACAGGTAAAATAAAGTAAAATAAATAAGCCCGAAGATTTTCTGACGGCGAGCAAACATCATTTTCGCCCCGTTTGCTCGATGGCAGAAAATCTTCGGGCCTTTTTATTTTTCTTATCTGCTTGTACTTAATTTATTTTTTGCCTGGTATCTTGCAATTGCTTCTTCTATCAATAAATCAACCAGAGCCTCAAACTTTAAGCCCGCTGCATCGCACATTTTAGGGAACATGCTTATTGGTGTAAAGCCCGGCAGGGTGTTGATTTCGTTTAAGTAAACCTGTTTGCTGTCGCGGTCAATAAAGAAGTCTACGCGGGAAAGTCCCGTTGCATCTAAAACCTTGTAGGCGGCACAGGCAGTCTTACGGATTTTTTCAAGATCATTTTCGCTGAGCTCAGCCGGAATTAAAAGATTGGCACCATCAGGGTCGTTGTACTTGGCATCAAAATCATAAAAGTCATGGTTAGGTACAATTTCGCCCGGGATATAGGCTGTTACATCTTCTACATCGCTGTCTGCAGGGTAGGTTACTGAGTTTCCTGTAACGCTGCATTCAATTTCGCGGGCATTGTTCAAAGATTTTTCTACCAGGACTTTATCATCCCAGGCAAAGGCTTCCATAATTGCAAAACCAAGCTCCTTGCGGTTATTTGCTTTTGAAGCACCGTTTGAACTTCCTGCACAGCATGGCTTTACAAACATAGGATATCCCAGTTCTTTTTCTGTTTCTTCTATAACTGAATCATAAACAAGGCTGTCCAGAACCACTGAACGTTTAATGCATACATAAGGCACAACGGGAAGTCCCACGCTCTGCCAGATCATTTTTGTTTTTTCCTTATCCATGGTAAGGGCAGAAGCAAGTGGTGTACAGCCCACATAGGCAATGTCTGCCATTTCAAAAAGTCCCTGGATTGTTCCGTCTTCTCCGTAGGTTCCGTGAAGGGCAGGGAAAACCACATCAATATCCAGAGGCTTGCCGCCTGCTAAAAAGGCCTGTTTTTTACCGGCCGGTACAATTGTAACTGCCTGTGCTTCGTCTTCTTTAATTGTGAGTACAGCCTTTGTATCCTTACAGATTCTCTGGTATTCAGAATCCGGCTGAAGGTACCATTTTCCTTCCTTTGTAATTCCTATTAAAATTACTTTATGTTCTTTTCTGATTCCGTTTGCAATTGCTGCTGCCGAAATAAGGCTTACTTCATGCTCGCCGGAACGGCCTCCGTATATTACTGCAATATTCATGTTATTCCCCCTGTGTATATCCCATCTCTTTTAAGGCTTTTTTTGCCTCACTTATTTCGTCATAAGGCATGGTATAGTTTTTATAGATAATACTGTTTTCGTGTGATTTACCAAGCAAAAGGACAATGTCTCCCTTGGCGGCCATTTTAAAGGTCTGGCGTATTGCCTGCGGTCTGTCGTGAATGATAAACAGATTTTCGCCGGACACCTTGCCTTCCTTAAGGGCACCTTCTGCAATCATTTTGAGCAGTTCTACCGGATCTTCTCCGCGTGGATCTTCATCTGCAAGAACGACTACATCACAAAACTTTGCTGCAATCTGGCCCTGCAGAGGACGTTTTGTAAGGTCGCGTTCGCCGCCGCTTCCAAAGAGTGCAAAAATGCGTCCCGTACAGCGCTTGCGGATTGGCGGAAAAATTGTTTCAAAGCTGCTTGGTGTATGTGCATAGTCGACAATAAGTTCAAAAGGCTGGCCCTGGTCAATTACGGTCATGCGGCCCTTTATTGGAGTAAGCTGGGGTATAAGTTGGGCAAGCTCTTCAAAGCTTTTTCCTGTAACACTGCTTACGGCTGTAATTGCTGCCATAAGGTTGTAGGCATTAAAGGCTCCCGGAAGACCGGCCCTTATACTAAAATGACAGTTAGGGCGGGGTACAACCGGATCATAGTGTTCCGGATACAGCGAGCTGGCACCGTCGGCATCTACATCAAAGCTAAGCCCGTAGGTAGCACTTGCAATATTTCTTGCCGTCATATAACGCAGGTTTTCCGGTATTGGCGGAAGCGGAGTTGCATTGGAGCCGCTTTCGGCAGCAGCCTTTCCTGCTTTTCCTTCTGTAGTAAAGCCATAAACCGGCTGATGTGTAGCATTAATAAAATATTCTGCCGAAGGATCTTCCAGGTTTACAATTCCTATTGAATTGATTTTCTGTTTAACTCCGGCAATTGTTTTTATGTGACTGTGCTTATCCAGCGCACGAAAAAGATTTGCCTTGTCGTGTCTGTAGGTTTCAAAGTTTTTATGGAATTCAAGATGCTCAAGGGTTACGTTCATAAAAACACCGCAGTCAAAAAGAATGTTGCCGCAGCGGTTGAGCTTTGTAGAAAGGCCGTGAGAAGAAGTTTCTACAACCGCATATTTACAGCCGTTTTCGAGCATTTCGTTTAAGTGATGCTGGATAACTGGTGCTTCCGGTGTTGTCTGATGCTGCGGGTTTGGAAGAGCGTCTCCGCCAAAGGAATATTCAACAGTAGAAATAAAACCTGCTTTTTCTCCGGCGGCTCTGAGCAGCTGCCAGATAAAGCTTACGGTGCTTGATTTTCCTTCGGTGCCGGTTACGCCTATTACAATAAGACGTTCGCTGGGGTTATCATAAAAACGTGCAGAAAGCGGTGCCATTGCAAAGCGTGCATCCGGTACCTTAATAAGGGCGGGGGCAAACTTTGGACTTTCGCTGCTAAAGGCATTGTTCATTGTGCGTTTGATTATTGCTTCTGCAATGTCTGTCTGCTGGGAAGGAGTAAGAGTTCCCTGAAAAACTACGGCATTTGCGCCGGCTAAAATTGCCTGTGCAATATAGTTGTTGCCGTCGGTGTGTGTGCCCGGCAATGCAAAATAAAGGGAATCCTTTCCGGCCTGGCGTGAGTCAAAAACCAGGTTGGTAACAGGAATATTATTAATTTCTGATAAATCGTCGATTGTATTTCCATCTGCCGCCACCACTGCGTTTTCGAACGCCGGCAGAATCTGCGAAAGAAGTTTTGTCATATTCT
>JAEEGL016004073.1_pt1 | contig 15540 bp, 9 predicted proteins | sample 9134231 | NCBI WGS metagenome assembly JAEEGL01 (sample SAMN16246548, study PRJNA631951) | gut metagenome | biome: gut microbiome; feature: rumen; material: fiber-attached | host: Bos | place: Iran: Karaj | collected 2018-10
ACCGCCTGTCGCTGGTTGGCGGCAGGGAGTGCACCGTCGGCGAGGGCCGGGGCCTGAACTTCGTGCAGGATGCCGCCGTCGCCCCCGAGGGCTACGAGATCCGCGTCCGCCGCAGCGGCGCCGAGGTGCGCGCAAGCGACTACAACGGCTTCATCTATGCCATCCAAACCCTGAAGCAGATGCTTGGGGCGGCGGTTTACGGCACCGAGCCCGATCCGGATGCGGTCCTGGCCATCCCCTGCTGCGAAATCGAAGACGCCCCGCGCTTCGGCTACCGTGGCCTGATGCTTGACTGCTGCCGCCACTTCTTCAGCGTCGACGAGGTCAAGAAGGTGCTCGACGCCATGGCGGTCTTCAAGCTCAACCGCTTCCACTGGCACCTCAGCGAGGACCAGGGATGGAGGATCCAGATCGACAAATATCCCCGCCTCACCGAGGTGGGAGCCTGGCGCGACGGCACCATGGTCGGCGGCGACTGGAAGTCCAACGACGGCATACGCTACGGCGGCTTCTACACCAAGGACCATATCCGCGACATCATCGCTTACGCGGCCGAACGCGGCATCACCATCGTTCCGGAGATCGACCTCCCCGGCCACATGCAGGCCGCGCTGGCCTCGTACCCGGAACTTGGCTGCAAGGGCAGCAAGCCGCAGCCGTACAAGGTCTGGACCATCTGGGGCGTGTCCAAGCAGGTGCTGAACGTGGGCAACGAGAAGACCATGCGCTTCCTTGAGGACGTGCTGGGCGAGGTTGCCGACCTCTTCCCGGGCGAGTACATCCACATCGGCGGTGACGAGTGTCCGCGCGACGAGTGGAAGACCGACCCCGTCTGCCAGGCCAAGATCCGCGAGCTGGGGCTCAAGGACGCCGACGGCGTTTCCGCCGAATCGCGCCTGCAGAACTATGTGACCGCCCGCATGCAGAACTTCCTCGCCGGCAAGGGCAAGAAGATCATCGGCTGGGACGAGATCCTGGAGGGCGACCTGGCCGAGGGTGCCACGGTGATGAGCTGGCGCGGCACCAAGGGCGGCATAAAGGCCGCCGGCATGGGCTACGACGTGGTCATGACCCCCACCACCTACTGCTATCTGGACTACATCCAGTCCACCGACATGGAGCACGAGCCCTTCAGCATCACCCACCAGTGGGAGACCCCGGAGACCGTTGGCAAGTCGGCGGTGACGCTGGAGAAGCTGTACGGCTACGAGCCCCTGGCCGAGATTCCCGAAGAGGCGCAGAAGCACATCCTCGGCGTGCAGTGCAACCTCTGGACGGAGTACATCGCCACGCCGGAGCACCTGGAGTACATGCTCTTCCCGCGCGTGCTGGCGCTCAGCGAGCTGCAGTGGTGCAACCCGGACCGCAAGGACTTCGACCGCTTCAAGGCGAGCCTCACCGCGAACGCGCTGCCCATCCTGGACGCGTTGGGCGTCAATTACCGCAAGCTCGACTAAAACGAACTGCCTGCCCCGGAAGGAGCAGGCAGTTTTCGTATTCTGCGGGAAACGGTTTATGCCAGGAAGTTGGACTGGATGAAGGCGTTGACCGCGGTGGCGACGAACATGAAGATGATGAGGGCGGCCACGATGATGCCGATTACCTTGACCCTCTTGAACCAGGTCTTTCCGTTCCAGCCGACGGTCTGGAACATGCTCCAGAAGCCGTGGGTGAGGTGCAGGAAGACCACAGCGAACCATGCAAGATAGAGCAGAAGCAGCCACCACCTGCCGAAGGTTGCGTTAAGCAGCAGGTAGGGATTGTTTTCGAAAGTGCCTATTCCGAACATCTCGGGAAGCTGCATCTTGGCCCAGAAATCGGTCAGGTGAAGTCCGATGCATCCGAGGATCACGATTCCAAGCACAAGCATGTTCCTGGAGGACCAGGAATCGGTTGCAGCCTTGCTGGCAACCTCGTAGCGCTTGTAGCCGCCGCGGGCGCGGATGTTCTGAACCGTGAGCCAGATTCCGTAAAGGATATGCACCAGGAAGCCCAGGGCCAGGATGGGCACCATGATGGAGATGACGGGGGTGGACATGAAGTCGCAGCCCAGCTTGAAGAGGCCGTCTCCCTTGCTGAACAGGGCCTCGTCGGCCGCTGCAATGCCATACTTGCCTGTAAATGTGTCGATTACGGAGAAGAAGTTGATGGTGGAGTGCAGTAAAAGGAAAACAATGAGAAAAGCACCGCTCACCGCCTGGATGAACTTCTTGCCGATGGAAGAATTGAATATGAACATAGATTAAAAACGGTTTATCCTGTATTACAGAATACAAATATAATCCGAATCTCGCAAGATTCCAATTATCGGACGAAGGATTTCCGCAGATGCACCGGACGAACGCCGTCTGCGAGGCCCTCGGCGCACAGCACGTAGCGCACTCCGGGTTCCATTCCCTCGGACGGAAGCGTCAGCGACTCGCCGGGCCCGAGCGTGAGCAGCGGATGCCAGTAAAGTGTCTCCCCGCCACGGTGCTCCTCCGGCCACGAGCAGCCCTCGAAACCGTAGATGCGCACGTTGTCGTCGAACAGCACGCCGGGCATGTTCCCCTTGAAAGTCACGAGGTTAAGCACTCCGCCGTGGATGCTGCCGCCAAAGTTGTAGCGGTAGGGATACACCTCCACCACCTTCACGATAGCGGGGTCGTAGGTGCGTATCAGGGACTGGTCGGGAACGGGCACGCCGTCGATCATCGCCAGCGCCTCACCCCACTGCGGCACCGATTCCGACACCGGAGTCTGCAACAGCACGTACACGTGCGTGACGCCTTTGCGCTTGCGCATCTTCACGTTGGGCGTAATCTCCACGAACACCTCCTCCATCGTGGGGAAGCGGACGTAGTCGTCGAGGATGTAGCTGATGCATTCGTGCTCCAGCAGGAAATGGCTGCGGTGCATGGGGAGCGTGACGGCGAGGGTGTCGGACGACACTCCGTGCAGCATGGCCGCGGTGCGGCGCTCCAGATCGGGGGCGCTGCCGCGATACAGGCGCAGCACGGGGAGGTCGGACGGCGCCGGGTAACGGAATGGCGAAACCAGTTCCAGATGGCAATCGGATGCCGGATCCACATCTTCCAGCATGCACACCACGTCGCAGTCGCCGTAGATATTGTCCGTACGGAAGCGGAACAAGCCGTCGGGGTCCTTCACCGCGGAATAGCAGTTGTCGCCGGTGCCGGGAGCGGCCAGCAGGGCCCTGAGGCCGGGGGTGTTCGTATCCGCATAGTCGGCGACCGCATCGGCGTCGGCTCCCGCAAGACGGGCGCAAAGGACCTCTCCCTCCTCCTGCGTTGCGGGGCTTCCGGGAACGAAGCCGCTGATGGACCGGTACGCCGGGGCGGGGAGCGAATCCTCACGATACAGCGACACGCAGAAGCTCACGGGCGCACCGGAGGTGTTGCGGAGCTCCAGCGAACCGGAGTCAGACACCGAGAATCCGTATCCCGTCTGGATGTCCTTCGGCGCAGGCAGCGCTTCGCCGTCGCCTGCAATCTCCACTCCCCCTTTCACGCGGGCGGTGCCGAGGGTGTTGAACACCGACAGCACGGGGCCCGCAGGCTCGGAGCCCTCCGTATACGCAGCCAGACGGTAGTTTCCGGTGGGCGTGACGGCCGGAATCTGGATCGAACCCCCTCCGCGGCCCTGTTCAAGGGCGATTCGGGCGCGGGCGGCAGTGCCTTCGGACGAGCGGAGCTCGAGATAGGCCACCGCCGGGCCGGGAGCGCTGAACAGCGAGCACCAGATGCGGTCTCCCGCCACGTAGCAGCTCTTGTCGGTGGCCACGTACACCTGTGCCCCCGCCGTCAGCGCGGCGAGAGACAGAATCAATATGCAGGCAAGACGTTTCATTTGTGATTGTTTGGCCACCATTCGGGTTTGTTTTTGTTTCCGCCGGACTCGCGGCAGTCGGAGCACCACTTGGGCGCCCACTGCACGTTGGTCTTGGTGGGAACGATAGGAACCATCTCGGAATTGACGTACACCGGGGCGTCGCCCGCGGCATAAAGTTCATCGAAGTGGTACTTGTTCTCCTCTTCGTCCAGCTCCGGATAATAAAGATAGTAATAGGGGTTGACGGTACTGACATACACCCCTGCGTAATCGACGAAAAGCCGCTTCGCAGTGACCCGGGTGGCCTCCACGTAGCCGACGGCCAGCCTGGTGCTGTCGGTTATGCACCTGATGTTGCCTTTCATGTGGCTGGGCACCGGGGTGAACAGGTCGCCCGTTATGTTGGACGTGCTGTTCTGGTACTCTATGTAGGCGCGGCATTCGGGCGAAACGCCGCGGGCGGTCACCAGGATCGAGTACAGCACGGAGACTCGGGCGTCCGTGCGGGCGATGCTGTGGAACACGCGGTCCTTGATGAGGTTCTCGCTCAGGCCTGAAGTGGATGCCACACAGGGCTGGATGCCCTCCCTGGAGTTCCAGCAATAATAATAGTCCTCGGTGGGCAAAGGTTCGCGGTACATCTCCGCCGGATTCTCATTGGGAGAGGCCCCGGGCACGAACATGACGTCGGGCACAAACCAGGCGTGATACTCCCAGTTCTCGGAAAAGTCCCAGCGGAAATCGGTAAGATCCGCCCCGCCGTCGAGGCTGATGCGAACGTTCATGTGGGAATCGTCCACGGTGTAATCCAGCTTGGTGATCTCGGGCGCGGGCTGCACTTTCATCAAGGGCGTCTCGTAAGTATGGCCCTTCCAGGTAATGCGGAGCTTGTATCTGTCGTTCGGATTGAGGTCTCCGGTAGAAAGCAGATAGCATCCCGGCGAAACCTTTTTGCCTCCTTTGACCGTGCGCCCCTTGGTATTCCGCAACTCCACGATTCCGTCCGTGGTATTTGCGCGCGTGGCCGACGACGGCGTACCCAGAGGGCTCACCATGCGCAGGGTGATGTAACTGTCTTCGCCGGCAATGATGTCGCCGGACACCACCAGGACCTGCAGGTCTTTCTGCTCGGGAAGCTCCGGAGAATACGGATAGATGCAGGCGGTCAACGCCAGCAAAACCGACAATATAAGTATCCTTCGCATCAGAACTTCAGGTTAAGACTCAGGTAAGGGATCTGCGTGGCGAAGACCGACACCATGTAGCCATGCACTCCGGAGCCCCCGGAGGTGGTGTAGAACAGCGAATAGGCATTCCTGCGGCCCGTGACATTGTAGCAGCCGAAGGTGGCCGACATGTGCGTGAAGGCTTTCAGGTAGTGCCCGGGCTCGATGTTCATGGCAAGGTCGAGGCGGAAGTAATCGGGAATGCGGTAGGCGTTGCGGTCGGAATACAACAGCCGCATTGCATTTCCGTAGTAGTACTGGCCCACCGGCAGCGTGACCGGGCGGCCTGTGGAATAGTCGAGGTTGAAAGAGATGCTGTAGCGGTGGGTGAATTTGTAATTGCCCACCAGCTTCACGTCGTGCGGCTTGTCGTACGGCGCGTTGTACCAGGCGCCACCGTTGATGGCTTCGGCGCCCGTGTTCTGCATGTCCTGCAGCAGCGCCCGCGACCAGGTGTACGACACCCAGCCAGTCAGGCGCCCCGTCTGTTTGCGGAGCATGAATTCCACTCCGTAGGATTTCGCGCGGGTGCGGATAAGGTCGGCGGCGAGGTTCTCGTTCATGGAGAGCACGGCGCCGGAACGGTAGTCGGGATAGTTGACCACCTGCTTGTAATAGCCTTCCAGCGTGATGTCCAGGGCGTTGCCGAACACCGTCCAGTATGCGCCCGCAGCGGCCTGGAAGCCCTTCTGCGGCAGGATGTCGGCGTCGCACAGCTTCCATGTGTCCATGGGCGATATGGACGCCGAGTTGGACAGCAGGTGGATGTACTGGTTCATGCTGTTGAAGCCGGCCTTGAACGACAGGTTGGGCCTGGGCGTGTACTTCCCACTTAGGCGGAATTCCGGCCCGGTGTAAAACTTCCCGTCGTTAAGGGAGGTGAAGCCCGAGAGGCGCACGCCGTAATCGAGGGTGAACGGCCCGCCGCCGATATTCCACTCGTCGCCTACGTAGACCGCCGGTTCGAGGGCGAGCTCGGTGCGCAGGCTGCGCGGAATCACCAGCGAGCTGTCGATGGGCGAGAGCGTGCCTGGATCGAGGGCGTAGAACACGGCGTCGGCGCCCCATGTGAGGCGGTGGTTGCCGAGCGGGTTCTCCACCATGGCGCGGGTGTAGGCCTCGCGTATGCAGGTGCCGAGCTCGTAGGCTCCGGTGACGTCGGTGTTGTAGCCGCGCCGCATGGTGTTGGAGTAGCGGTCGAATCCTGCCGACACGGTGAGCGCACCCTCAGACTTGAACTTGCGGTGCCACTTGACGGCCAGGTCGAGATTGGAGTAGCGGAAGGTGGTGTCGCCGCGGAAGGCGAACCCGTCGCGCGACCAGTAGCCGTTGACCTTCAGCGTATTGCGGTCGTCGAAACGATGCGTTACGCCCAGATTGACGTCGCTGAACGAGGCCTTTCCGCCGGCATATCCGCTCTTCTCCGGAAGCAGCCCGAGCAGCCAGTCGGAGTAAGTGGTGCGGCCGCCCAGAATGAAGGTGGTCTTGTCCTTCACGATGGGGCCGTCGAGGGCCAGGTGGCTGGTCAGCAGGCCTATGCCTAGCGAGCCCTTTATCTTTTCGTTGTTGCCGTCCTGGGTGCTGATGTCGAGCACGGAGGAAATGCGGCCGCCGTACTTCACCGGGATGGAACTCTTGTACAGTTCCACTTCGTCCACCACGTCGGTGTTGAAGGCAGAGAAGATGCCGAAGAGGTGGCTGGGGTTGTAGATGGTGCCGCCGTCGAACAGGATGAGGTTCTGGTCGGCGGAGCCTCCGCGCACGTTGAAGCCGCTGGAGGCCTCTCCCACCGTCTTCACGCCGGGGAGAGTGAGCACCGCCTTGAGCACGTCGCCCTCGCCGAACGCGGAGGGAATGTGGGTAATGGTGCCGGAGCTTATCTTTTCCAGGCCCATGCCGGCACGCCGGTGGTCGGCCATGCCGTTGGCGGTTACGTAGGCGCTCTTGAGGGCGGTGACCTTCTCGCGCATCACGATGTCCAGGCCTCCGGTGGCGTTGACGATCACACGGATGGCCATGTCTTCGTAGGAGTACTCGCTGAAGGTCAGCAGGTTGTCGCCTGGCGTAAGCTTGAGGGAATAGTGCCCGTCCTTGTCGGTGTAGGCGTATGCGCCGCCCTCGGAGGCGCTCACCAGCACGCCTGGGATGAGTTCGCCGGTGGCCACGTCGCGCACCGCGCCGCTCACCACGGCGGTACCCGGCACCCGGGTGGCGCCGCCGATTTCGTAAGTCTTGTTGCGGTACGAGGCAATCAGATTGTCCCTGTCGATTGCGGCCATAAGGGCTTCGACGCCCGCCGAGGGGCCTTCTTTGGAGAACCAGCCGGCGGGGAGCCCGGCTGTGTCGCCGGCCACCCTGAAGGGCGCCGGGCGACTTACCTCGCGGAGCTCTTCGTAAATCGAGCCGTCGATTTCCGGAACCGAGGCGGTGACCATCGAGGCACGTTTGCGCTTGCCGGGGCGCACCCTTTTGGCAACCCCCTTCTTGACCGTGTACCAGTAGTCGCGGACGTAGAAGTACGCCAGTACGTAGTCGCGGTAGTTGGGGTCTTCGTAACCGATTATCTTTTCGCCGTTATGGTTGCCCACCTCGCGCGCGAACTCCTTGTCGCGGCGGTAATAATACACCTTGTGGCCGTCGGTGAGCACCTTGTAAAAGCCCTCGGGGATCTCCGCAACGCCTGCCGCCTGCAGGTTTACGTAGCGCTCGCCGTCTATCTCGAACCAGCCCACCAGGCTGCGCTCGAGCGCCACCGGAGGCAGGAAACCGTTCTCGCGCACCAGCAGGTTGCGGGTATGTGAATTGATATTCATGGGCACGCCGGAATATAGCGTGCCGTTGTAGAACACCGTTCCTTCAATGAACCGGGGGGTGTTCCAGAAGTAGTGCCCGTTGAAGCGGAAATCGTATTCCGGTTCCAGCCGCCCGCGGTACAGCGGCGACTGGGCGGAGCACACGACGCCCCAAAGGACCAGCAATCCCACCAACAACCTTCTCATAACCAACAACCTGCGGTATCTTAGACCGTCAGGATTTCCTTTTCTTTCGCTGCGACGATTTCGTCTACCGACTTGACCTTCTTGTCGGTCAGCTTCTGCACCTCGTCCTCCGCTTCCTTCTCAACGTCCTCGGAGAGGCCTTCGTTCTTCTGGGCCTTCTTGAGGAGGTCGAAAGCATCGCGGCGTGCGTTGCGCACGGTCACCTTGGTCTGTTCGCCCGTGGCCTTGGCTTTCTTGATAAGGTCACGGCGGCGCTCCTCGGTGAGGGCGGGAACAACGCAGCGGATGATTTCACCGTTGTTCTGAGGGGTGAAGCCCAGGTTGGCGTCCATGATCGCCTTCTCGATCTTGGGAATCATGTTCTTCTCCCAGGGCTGCAGGGTAAGGGTTTTGGCATCGGGTGCGCCGATGGAGGCCACCTGGTGCACGGGAGTCGGTGAGCCGTAATAGTCAACCATCAGCCCGTTGAAAACGGACGGGTTGGCCTTGCCCACACGGTAGTTCCTGAGGTCTTCCTCCAGGAACTTGATGGCGTCCTGCATCTTGCTTTCGGCGCCATTCACGATTTCTTTTGCTCTGTCTGTCAACATATGGCTGCAAATATAATTAATTCTTGGATATTCACTCCGCTTTTACGACGGTTCCGATGGGGTCGCCTTCCAAGAGGCGTGCCAGATTGCCGGGGCGGGTGACGTCGAAGACCACGATGGGCACGGGGCCCTGCTCGCAGAGCGAGTAGGCGGTCTGGTCCATGACCTTGAGGTGGTCGGCCAGGGCTTTGGAGAAGGTGAGCTCGGTGTAGCGCTTTGCGGTGGGGTCCTTCTCGGGATCAGCGGTGTACACGCCGTCAACGCGGGTGCCCTTCAGCAGGGCGTCGCAGCCGAGTTCGAGGGCGCGCAGTGCGGCTCCGGAGTCGGTGGTAAAGAAGGGGTTGCCGGTGCCGCCGGAGATGAGCGCCACCCCGCCGCGCTCGAGCACGGCGACGGCGTTGTCGCGGTTGTAGTAGCGCGCGTGCGGCTCCATGGGCGTGGCCGTAAACACCTCGGCCTCAACGCCCTGGCTCCTCAAGGCGCAACTCAGCGCCAGCGAGTTGATGACGGTGGCCAGCATGCCCATGCGGTCGCCGGTGACGCGGTCGAAACCCTTGCCCACGCCCTGCAGGCCGCGGAAAATGTTGCCTCCGCCGTTGACGATGGCAACCTGGTGGCCCTTGCGCACGGCGGCCACGATCTCGCCTGCAAAACGGTTCAGACTCTCGGGGTCGAGGCCCTTTCCCTCGGGCCCGCCAAGGCTTTCTCCTGAAAGCTTAAGCAATACTCTTTTGTACATATTTATTGTGTTTTAGTTTATTACGGGTGACAATGTGAGCGTGAAGCTGTACTCTTTGGCATGGATCATATACTCGTCGCGCGGGATGCGGCCCCAGGAATTCACGCAGCCCAGGCCCATCTGAACGAGGTCGCAGTTCACGGCGGTGATGCCCTTGGCGCGGTTCTCGCGGTGCACCAGCGGCAGCAGCTCGCGGCTGTGGCGCCACTCGCCCACGGTGAGGTCGAGGGTCTGACGGGTGAACGGAAGCGCCGATGCGGAGAACTCCGCGGGCGAAGTCAGCTGCAGGCCGGAGCCGGCGGCATCGACTATCTTGTAGCTCTTGATTCCCACGTTGGTGCCATGCTCCTGCGGGCGGGCGGCGCCGAAGTCGTAGCGGTCGGCGACGTTCTGCACCCAGCGACCCAGGCGGCCGGCGGTGCGGCGGTCGATGTAGGTGTCGAAGGGGCCCTCGCCGTAGAAGTCCACGGTGGAGAACTCGCCAGGCATGGCGAACTCCACGCCCACCCTGAAGAGGTCGGGGATAGAGGCCAGGTCGCCCTCGGGCAGGAAGTGCATGCTGAGGGTAATCACGCCGCCGGGAGTGACGGTGTAGCGCATCTGCACGTGGGCGCGCTCAAGCGGATAGATGAGGTGCACCACCGCTTCGCCGTCCTCCTCGAAGGCCAGCATGCCCACCGGCTCGAACTTGGGATACAGCCAGCAGGCCATCTTCCTGTCGAGCTTCGCGCCGAGGTCGTTCTCGGTGACGGCGCGGCCGAAGCAAGGGAACAGCGGCATGGAGAGCAACTCGCGTCCGCCCACCTTGTACGAGAAGAGCGAACCGTCGTCGCGGCTCCAGGATGCCTCCCAGCCGTTGCCGCTCACGATATAGGCGGCGTCAGTTTCTTCTATGGCAATGCCGGCGGCGTCAGGTACGGAGGCGGGCTCGAAGGCCAGGCTGCGGCTGACCACGATCTGGTCGAAAGCCACCCTGGTGCCGCGGCGCAGCACGCCGTCGTCCCTGGTAAGATAGAAATCGAGCCACAGCGACACGTCGTGGCCCTCGGTTTCGGGCAGCGACATGCCTTCCATGCGCACGGTCTGCGAGGTCTGGGGCGCGATGGCGGGCAGCACGCGGGAGCCTTTGCAGACCACGTTGCCGTCCTGCACCACCTGCCACTCGCAGCGATAACGGTCGAGGCTGATGAAGAAATTCTCGTTGTAGATATCCACGATGCCGGCGGCGATATCGCTCGCGGAGGCCTTGCAGAGGATGCTGCGGTACTGGTAGCGCACCTCCTCGGTGCCCGGGTGCGGCACACGGTCGGCGCTCACCAGGCCGTTGCAGTTGAACGACTCGTCGGAAGCGTCGTAGGTGTTGAAGTCGCCGCCGAAGACATAGAGCCACGAGGGCTTCTTCTCTAGCTTGGAGCCGGCGCCGTCCATGGCGCACACCTTGCCCTGTTCGGGGTCGTAGGGCCAGCGCAAGGCCTGGTCCACGAAGTCCCAGATGCATCCTCCCTGGTAGGAAGGATACTTGCGCACGAGGTCCCAGTACTCGGCGAATCCGCCCATGGAATTGCCCATGGAATGGGCGTACTCGCACTGGATGAGCGGCCTGTCGGGGTTCTTGCTGAATTCTTCGCACTCCTCGTAATCGGCATACATGGGGCAGAAGATATCGGTGTGGTCCGTGAGCTCCGCGCGCTCGTACTGCACGGGGCGGGTCTTGTCGAAGCCCTTGGTCCAGGCGTAGGTCTTCTCGAAGTTGGGACCGTCGCCGGCTTCGTTGCCGAGGCTCCAGACAATGATGCAGGGATGGTTGATGTCGCGCTGCACCATGCGCTGCATGCGTATCATGTGGGCCGCAGCGAAGTCGTCGCGCTTTGCGAGCGTCGCGGGGCCGTAGCCCATTCCGTGCGACTCGATATTGGCCTCGTCGATCACGTACAGGCCGTAGCGGTCACAGAGCTCGTACCAATAGGGATCGTTGGGATAGTGGCAGGTGCGCACCGTGTTGATATTCAGCTCCTTCATCACGCGGATGTCGCGAAGCATCTCCTCGCGGGTGACGCAGTAGCCGCCGTCGGGGCTCATCTCGTGGCGGTTCACGCCCTTGATGAGCACGGGCTGACCGTTCACCAGCAGCTGCTTGTTCTTGATCTCCACGCTGCGGAAGCCCACGTCAAGCATGGCGCTCTCCACCGCCTTCTTGCCGGCGAAGGTGGTGACGCGGAGAGTATAAAGATTCGGGGTTTCGGCGCTCCAGAGGGCGGGATTCTCCACGCGTCCGTTCCAGCAGGCGCCGTCGCCGTACACCTTTTCGAAGCGGGTGGTGACGAATCCGTCGGGGGCGGTGAGTTCGTAGCGCACCTGGGTGGCGCCGGGATTCACGTCGACGTCGAAGTCGAAGGCGCCGTACATGTCGGCCTCCACGCGCACGTCGCCGAGGCCGGCCTTGCGGGGACGGAACTCCAGCTTCACGCCGCGGGCGATGCCGCAGAGGCGCCAGAAGTCCTGGCACTCAAGGTAGGTGCCGTCGCACCAGCGCATCACCTCGAGGGCTATCACGTTGTCGCCCTTCTTCACGTATTTGGTGATGTCGAATGCCGCCTCAAGCTTGCTGTCCTCGCTGTAGCCAACGCCTTTGCCGTTCACCCACACTCGAACGTTGGAGGTGACGCTGCCGATGCGGAGCACCACCTGCGCCTTGGCCTGCTCCCTGGTGAGGGAGAAGTGGCGGCGGTAGCGCCCGACGTGGTTCTGCTCGCTGGGCACGAAGGGGGGATTGTTCTTGAAATGCCCATGCCAGGCATAGTTGGTGTTCACGTAGATGGGGTCGCCGTAGCCGTTGAGCTCCCACATTCCGGGCACGGGCATGGTGCCCCAGGCGGAATCGTCGAAGCCGGGGTCGGCGAAGGCGGCGGAGGAATCGATGCTGAGGTCTTCGGTCCAGCGGAACTGCCAGACGCCGTCGAGGCTCATCGAGGGGTTGTCGGAGCGCACGCTGGCGTGCATGGGAAGACGGTTGGTCTCGTAGATGTTGGGATCCTGCCAGTCAGCGAGGGCGCTCTGGGCCGCCGCGGGAACGGCTGCCGCCAGGAGAGCGAAGATGAGGGTACGTTTCAGTATCATAATGAGGTCAGTTTTTCGAGGAGTGCGGCGCGTTCGCGGTCGTCGGCGAACGTTACGCTGATTGGTATGTAGAACATGCGCTCACGCAGCTCGCGGGGCATTTTCTGCAGGTCGCGGAGGCGCTGGGCGTCCTTTTCGGTGGTGGCGAATGCGGCTGTGGGGTTGCGCTTCAGGGTGGCCTTGAGCTTGCGGACGTCGGCGCGGGTGTAGCGGTGATGGTCGGGGAAGCGCACGTGCTCCGTGATGCTGTAGCTGTCGCTCAGGTAGTTGCGGAGCGGGGTGTCGTCGGCGATGCCGGAGAAGAGCACCAGCTTGTGGGAGTACACGTAGCGCGGGTCGGCGTCGTCGAATACCGGCATGGGGTGCTCGTATCCGATTCCAGTAAAGAGGAGGGTCTGCCTGGCGTCGCCCTTGGCGGCGGTGACGGTTTCGGGGTCGTAGGAGTCGTAGCCGAGAAGCTTCGCGTAGTCGGCCTTCTCCTGCGGCTCGAGAGCATAGGGGCATTTGCTCACGATCACCATGTCGGCGTCGTAGAGGCGTTTGCGGAGGTCGCGCAGGCGGCCCCAGGGAAGGAGCGAGTCGCGTGTGACGGGACGGGAGTAGTCGACCAGCACGATGTTCAGGTCGGCGGCGAGTTTGCGGTACTGGTAGGCGTCGTCGAGGAGGATGAGGTCGGCGCCGTTTTCCGCCAGCGCCTTGCAGCCCTCGATGCGGTTCTTGCACACGGCAACCTCCGACTGGGGGAACTTGCGCTTGACCTGCACCGGCTCGTCGCCGTACATTGCGGCGGAGGCGTCGTATGGCAGGGCCTTGAATCCCTTGCTGCGGCGTTTGTATCCGCGGGAGAGGACTGCCACGTTGCGGGTGCCCCAGGATTCGGTTTCCGAGAGCTCGCGGAGGAGCATCTCGATGTGGGGGGTCTTGCCCGTGCCGCCGACGGTTATGTTGCCCACGCACACGGTGGGGACGGGGGCCTTGACGCTGCGTTTGCCGCCCTTGTAGCGGGCGTTGCGTATGGAGAGTATCAGCTTATATATCATAAACGTTGAAGGACGGCAGGGGGGCGTCGGCCCAGTTGGTTGCAATGAAGTCGAGGGTGCTGCGGATCTCGTCGGGGTCGGTTGAGGTGACGAGTTTCATGCGGGTGGGCTTGAACTCGGGGAGGCCCTTGAAATAGCAGCTCAGGTGGCGGCGCATCTCGAAAATGCCGCGTGGGAGGCCCTTGTACTGCAGGGAGAGGTCGAAGTGGCGCCTGGCGAGGGCGACGCGCTCGGGCACGGGGAGCGGCGGGAGTTCGGCGCCGGTGTCGAGATAGTGGCGGATCTCGTTGAAGATCCAGGGATGGCCGAAGGAGGCGCGTCCGATCATGATGGCGTCGACGCCGTATCTGTCGAAGGCGGCCTTGGCCTTGGGACCGTCGGTGATGTCGCCGTTGCCGATGATTGGGATTTGCATGCGGGGGTTGGCCTTGACGGCGCCGATCAGCGTCCAGTCGGCTTCGCCCTTGTACATCTGCTGGCGGGTGCGGCCGTGGATGGTGAGGGCCTGGATGCCCACGTCCTGAAGGCGCTCGGCGAGTTCGACGATGATCTTGCTGCCCTCGTCCCAGCCGAGGCGGGTCTTCACGGTGACTGGTTTGCGGACGGCTTCGACAACCGCCCTGGTGATGGCGACCATCTTGTCGGGCTCGCGCATCATGCCGCTGCCGGCGCCGCGGCCAGCGATCTTGGTGACGGGGCAGCCGAAGTTGATGTCGATGACGTCGGCGCCGTGGCCGCCGGCTATTTCGTCGGCGTGGTCAGCCATCTTTGCAGCCTCCACCATGGATTCCATCAGGTGGCCGTAGATCTGGATGCCCACCGGGGCCTCCTCGGGGAGGGTGTGCATCTTGGCGATGGCCTTGTCGGCGTCGCGGATGAGGCCGTCGGACGGAACGAACTCGGTGTAGACCATCGCGGCCCCCTGCTCCTTGCAGAGTATGCGGAAGGACACGTCGGTAACGTCCTCCATCGGGGCCAGGAACAACGGTCTGTCGCCGAAATCCAAATTTCCTATCGTCATAGCTTACAAATTTAAAAAATATTTACGAACTTTGCACCCGGAGAGATGGCCGAGTGGTCTATGGCGGCGCACTCGAAATGCGCTAAGCGGGCATAACCTGCTTCGGGGGTTCGAATCCCGTCCGGGTCTATCTTTACCGTAAGTTCTTTCTTTGCAGGCTCTTCCTCGTTCTTGCTCTTGGAGCCCTTCGCTTTCCTGGATGTTGCCTTGTCTGCCTTTTCGGGAGCTTTTGCTTCAGCCTTTCCGGCTACGGGCTTGCCGTCGCTGGGCAGCAGGGGAGAAGCCGTATCCTCCGCCAGCATTGCTATGTAGGCAGCACCCATATTGCCCAGGGTGAAGTTCCATTCTATGCGGCTGTACTGCGGTTTGATGTCGCGGTCGGAGCTGAATACCAGATACTTGCCGTCGGCTGAGAACACCGGTGAATTGCTGTTGTACCAGCGCTCGGTAACAGGGTATTCCTTTCCTTCGGCAAGATTGTAGACATATACAACGCCCATCTCATTTTTGGCGGGGCGGGTGTAGGTGATCCATTTGCTGTCCGGGGAGAATTCCACGCCGCGGAACTCGGCCTCGGGATTCTGAAGAATGGTACGCTTGGCACCGCCGGGGACGCTCAGTTCCACGAGCCTGTTCTTGCGGTCGGTGTAGAGCAGGGTCCTGCTGTCCGGAGCCCACTGCAGGCTGCGGATGTAGGTGTCGCTGCCGCTGCTGAGCTGGCGGGCCTCTCCGCCTGCCGCTACATCGTAGAGATAGACCTCGGTTTCTCCGCTGCCGTCGCCTATCCAGGCTATGTATTTGCCGTCGGGACTCCAATCAGCGCTGCGGTCGTTGGATCCGGGGGTGCGGCTGATGTTGCGGGTGACGCCCTTGTCCACGGGGATGTCGAAGACCTCGCCGCGGGCCGTGGCCACCATCCTGCTGCCGTCGGGGGAGAGGGCGGCGGAGTTGATGCTGCCGCCTACATTACGCCTCTC